>OHAT01000079.1_pt1 | contig 95552 bp, 104 predicted proteins | sample 1577141 | NCBI WGS metagenome assembly OHAT01 (sample SAMEA3541578, study PRJEB24748) | human gut metagenome | biome: human gut; feature: human-associated habitat; material: faeces | place: China | collected 2012 | reverse complement strand
CCCTTAACATTCTTTGCTCTCTAAACGGCGGACTTTGTCCGCCGTTTAATTTCTTTTGTCAGCAACATTAGTCATTAAGGGCGGACAAAGTCCACCCTTAAAATGCAAGAGATGTTAAGGGCTTCGCCCTTAAAACCCATGAGGGACTCCGTCCCTCAATCCTGCGAGCAGCTTTCACCAGCAAAGCTGGTGTAGAAAAGGCTCGAGCGAAATTTTTAATTGTCTTAGGAAAGTCTGTTAGTAAGCAGTAACATAAGACAAAGCCTCTGTGTATAATGGCACAGGGGCTTTTTTATGACTGTTGCAGCTATTAAAAAAAGACGAAGATTAAAACGCTGGCTTATTATTGTGCTTGTTATATTATTATTGTTTCTTATTTTTCTCGAAATTCGTGTCAGACCAACAGTTTCGGCTATTGCGATTGTTCAAGGAAAAAGACTTTGCACAGAAGTAATAAATGAAGCCGTTTCAGAGGTTATGGACGAATTGGAGCTTTCCTATGAAAAGCTTGCCGAAACTACACGAGCGGAAAACGGTTCTGTACTCGAAATCACAACAAATATGGCAAATGTCAATAAGCTAAAAACCGAAGTCAGCCTTAGAGTGTGTGAAAAGCTTGAGGATATAAAAAGCCGTAGAATTGATGTTCCAATGGGAACTCTTATGGGACTTAATTTATTATATATGCGTGGACCTGATATTCCTTTACATATCTCTATGTCAGGCAGCACAGAAACAGACTTCGTTTCAGAATTTGAAAGTGGTGGCATTAACCAAACTGTACACAAGCTTTCACTTACTATAACAACTGATATGACGGTTTTAGTTCCGCCAGTAAGTGAAAATACAAGCGTGACAACAACTGTCGTAATTGCAGAAACTATAATTGTCGGTGAAGTTCCGAATTATGCTCTTTATGGAGGTGCAAAAAATATTGCATAATTATTGTTGGAAATTTACATAAAATCACTTGTATTTATTTGTTGCTTGGTGTAAAATATAAAAAGATGATTTACAAAAATTTTTTATAAAATATTTTGGAGGAATCGACAAATGGCAAGCAATACAAATAAATCACTCAAAAATAAGGTTATTTATAGTGTCTATGTCCGTAATCACAGCGAAAGCGGAGATTTTAAAGGAGTTATGAAAGACCTCGATAGAATTAAGCTTCTTGGGGTTGATTATATTTGGTTTATGCCTATCCACCCAATAGGTGAGGTTAATAAAAAAGGTGAGCTGGGCTGTCCTTATTCTATAAGTGACTATCGTGCAGTTAATCCTGAATATGGCACAATGGAAGATTTCAAGGAGCTTGTTTCAGCCATTCACGAAAAGGGTATGAAGTGTATGATTGATGTTGTTTATAATCATACCTCGCATGAATCAGTTCTTAGCAAGGAACACCCTGAGTTTTTCTATAAAAAGCCTGACGGTAGGTTCGGCAACAAGGTTGGCGACTGGACAGATGTTATAGACCTCGATTATACAAACAAAGACCTTTGGGATTATCAGCTTGAAACCCTCAAGATGTGGGCAAAGATTGTAGATGGTTTCCGCTGTGATGTTGCTTCCTTAGTGCCGATTGAATTCTGGAATCGTGCAAGAAAAGAGGTTGCAGAGGTAAATCCTGATTGCCTATGGCTTGCCGAATCCGTTGAATATGGCTTGATTAAATATGCTCGTGATACAGGCTTTAACTGTCTTTCGGATTCGGAGCTTTATCAGGCTTTTGATATACTCTATGATTATGATGTTTACCCAAAGTATCTTGCATATGTTGACGGAGAAATTCCTCTCAGCGAATATATAAATGCACTTAATCAGCAAGAGTACATTTATCCTGAAAACTATATAAAGCTCCGTTGTCTTGAAAATCACGATAGAGCAAGAGCAAAAAAGCTTGTCGTTACTGAACAAGAGGTTATCAATTATACAGCGTTTATGTATATGCTAAAGGGTACAGTTCTGCTTTATGCAGGTCAGGAAACAGAAAATACCAATACACCGAGCCTTTTTGATTACGATAAGGTCGATTGGAACACAGGCTTTGACCTTACACCAATTTTGCATAACCTTTATCGTGTAAAGCAAAGTGAGGTTATAACAAACGGTAAATATGAGCTTAAAGCATATGACAGTGAAAATGCTGTAACTATTACATATAAGTCAGATAAGGGCATTGTTTTCGGTGCATTTAGTATGAGATGCTATGAGTGTATAGTTGAGGCAGAGGTTCCGGACGGCGAATATAAGAATAAAATCAATGGCAAGACAGTTTTCGTTAAGAATGGCGAAATCGAACTTGATGGTTTCCCTGTAATTATAGAGTGCTAATAGTATATCAAAATTATGACAAACGAAGAAATATTAAACATAGCAATGTCGCAATCTGCTATCGACAGTAATTGTAAGGCAGAGGATTTTAAATCCTTAGAAAATAAAATAGTCATTTCTCGTAAAAATCCCAACGCAAGAAAATATCTTGAACTTCCATTTAGTTGCGATTTAACATCATATGGAAATAATATAGTTGCTTCTGTCTCGGAAGAACTTGTTGATGTTGTCAAAGAATATATTGAAAAGTATGAGATGATTTGTTGCTTTGAAACTCCAAATTTGCATTTTCTTATTGAAAAATTAAAGCCATATAATTTAAATATGTGCTTTATGGCAGAATATTTTTTGCCCGATGTAGATGTGATTAAACCTTTACCTTGTTTATATAAGACTAAACTACTTAAGGAGAATGATTTAAAGGGTTTGGATTCCAAGCAATGGTCAAATGCACTTTGTTGTGATAAAAATCGTCCTGATGTACTTGGTGTTGGAGCATATGATAATGATAAACTAATAGGTCTTGCGGCTTGTTCAGCCGATTGTGACACTATGTGGCAGATTGGTGTAGATGTTTTGCTTGAATATCGTAGAATGGGAATAGCATCAAGTTTGACATCTAAGCTTTCACTTGAGATTTTGAAGAATGGAAAAGTTCCTTTTTACTGCTGTGCATGGTCTAATATAAAATCCATTCGTAACGCATTAAAAAGTGGTTTTAAGCCTGCATGGGTATCAGTTACCGCTAAACCCAATGACTTCATTAACAAAATGTTATAATTAAACAGTAGCGTTGTTTAAGGTATTGCTTTCGGGCGATACCTTTTTTTCAGAAATCAACATATAATTCTAATATAGAAAATAGCTTATATTAAAGTTTGGTATAATATTATGTGATTTTTTATTTATTTTTTACTTTTTAGAATTTGGTGATAGATTTTATGAGAATAAGACATAAACCCTGGGCAAGACCGGAATTACTCGAATGTGGTTTCTATATAGATAATCCCGATGACTATAAAGGAAAATGGGCAGAGCTTTACCCCAAAAAACAGCCATTTCATATTGAACTTGGCTGTGGTAAGGGCGGTTTTATGGCTCAGGCAGCTTATCTTAATCGTGATATAAATTATCTTGCGATTGATATTAAAAACGAAATGCTTGGTCTTGCAAAGCGTAATATTGTAAAAGCTTTTGAAAAGACTAACGAAAAGCCAGAAAATGTTATTTTAACTATCCATAATATTGAGCTTGTTTCTAATATGCTTGGCAAAGAGGATTATGCAGAAAGAATTTACATAAATTTCTGTAATCCTTGGCCTCGTGGAAAGCACAAGAAACGCCGTCTTACACATACCCGCCAGCTTATACAATATAGAGATTTTCTCGTCGATGGCGGAGAGATTCATTTCAAGACAGACGATGATGAGCTTTTTGAGGAAAGCCTTGAATATTTTGCAGAATCAGGCTTTGAGATAGTATATATAACTCGTGATTTGCATAATTCAGGCTATGAACCAAATCTTATGACCGAACACGAAAAGATGTTTTCTGATGAGGGCATAAAGATAAAATTCCTTATTGCGAAAAAAGTTGAACTAAAGGAAATGCCTGTTTTAAAGAAGCCTAAGAGCGGAAAGGAAACGATTGATGTATGAAAAAGCGGATTCTCGCTTTAATTATGGCACTGTCGGTAGCTGCGTTGTCGGGTTGTTCGGCAAGCTTTACTGACGGCGGGAATATGATGCGTCCGCCAAGACCGACTGGTGATAAGGCGGAAATTCAAAATATAATAGAAGAAAAAGCAGGCTCAGGCTTTATATTTGTATATCCACAATCTGGAGATTATCGCTCAGCAGTAACCATGCAGGATTTAGATAATGATGGTTCTGATGAGGCTATTGCGTTATTTTCATCAGGCGGTGAAAATACAAAGCTTAATCTTATGATTATGACCAAAAAGGGAGAATCATGGGAGAGCGTTGCAAATATACAAAGTAGTGCCGCAGGTGTTGACAGAATGTTCTTTGCTGATATAAATGGTGATAGTAAGCTTGAACTTTTTATAGGCTGGACTTCTTTTGGAAGCAATGAGAAACAGATAAGTGCATATGCTTTTGATGATGAACATAACCAGATTCGTGAAATGCCAATAGACTCAACATATAATGAGCTTGCTTGTGCAGATTTTGATAATGACAATCAATCAGAGTTAATATTGCTTACTATTGCTAATAAAGATGATGGTTCTCTTGCGAAATTTTTTAAGTATTCTACGAATGAAAAGCGTCCTATGTTGAGTTCATCTGTACCACTTGATGCTGAGCTTACAAGAATTTTAAATGCATGTGTCGGTATGGTAGATTCTAATACAAGAGCTTTGATTATTGATGGTGAAAATCATAGCGGAACGATTTCAACACAAATTATATATTGGGATAGTAAAGAACAGGCTCTTAAAAATCCACTGAGTACAGCATTGCATACCTCTGCAAATACCAATGTATCTACAAGAACAACTCCTACTATAAGCAAAGATATAAATAATGATGGTATAATCGAAATTCCGTCAGTAGCTACTATGCCAGCAGGAAACAAAGAAGATGCCTCAACTATATGTAGTCTTACAACATGGAATCAATATCAGCTAAAGACAAATTCATTTAAGGGTATTCTAAATATGATAATAAATTATAAGGACGGTTATTATTTCAAAATGCCTGAAAAATGGATTACAGATAACAAAAACATTTGGCCTACCTATGTTACGGCAAGGGTTGATAATGAAAATAGAACTCTTTCAGTATATCAATGGCTTTCTGATGAAACAAACACAGGCTATATAGGCGATAAGTTATTTACGATTTATGTCTATTCAAAAAAAGAATGGGATTCCGAAAGTTCAAATGAAATGATTTTGCTGCAAAAAACAGATAACAACTATTATGCCGTTAAAATAGACAATTCTAAAAATAAGCTTTCCCTTAACGAGGAAGAATTAGATGAATGTTTTATGTTGATAAGCTGAAAATTTACGAAAGGATAGGATAGGTATGAAAAATATTCTTGTTGCAGAAGACGAAACTGCCATAAGAGAATTTGTTGTAATTAACCTTGAGCGTGCAGGCTATAATGTTACAGAGGCAGATTGCGGAGAGGCTGCCCTTGAAACATACGAACAAAAGGGTGGAGATTTCGATATTGCCATTCTTGATATTATGATGCCTGGTATGGATGGGCTTCAGGTTTGCAAAGAGCTGAGAAAGAGAAACGGCTCTATCGGAATTATTATGCTAACTGCAAGAACACAGGAAATGGACAAGGTTTCAGGACTTATGCTTGGTGCTGATGACTATGTAACTAAGCCGTTCAGTCCGTCAGAGCTTGTTGCAAGAGTTGACGCACTCTATCGCCGAGTTGCTATCGCAGAAATGCGTACAGAAAATAACTTCAAAGAAGAAATCAGGTCGGGCGATTTTGCTCTCAATCTCCGCAACCATACACTTACAAAGCGTGGTCAGCTTATAGACCTTACACAGGTTGAGTTTCAGATTATGGAATATTTCTTTTCAAGTCCAGGAGCGGCTCTTGATAGAGGTGATATTCTCCGTCATGTCTGGGGAGAAAACTATGTCGGTGAAGAAAAAATCGTTGATGTTAATATTCGCCGTTTGCGTATGAAAATAGAGGATAATCCGTCCTCACCAAAAAATATAGTCACCGTATGGGGACTTGGCTACAAATGGGAGGCTTAAAATATGGGTAAGATAGTATTTATGCATTGCGATTTGGATAGCAGTGACGGCAGAACTGTTGAAGGGATAACTCTTGTAGTTGATGGCGATGTCAAAACTGTTCTTGATTATATTCTTATGGAAAAGGGCGATGAATTTAAGAGTCGTACCGAAATCGTAAATCACGCACTTATGGATGGTCTAAAAATTCTGACTGATGAGATTAAATCAAGCAAGAATGAAAATATTGCTCCTAAGAAAAAATGATAATTACACACTAAGTCTTTAAAGTTGTATTCTTTTTAAATTCGGGAGGTCTGTTTTTTGAAAGGTATTACAAAAAGATGGCTTATAAACAGCATGGGTGTAATTATGGCAATACTCCTGCTTATTGTAGTTATCTTTGCACTTTTTGTGCAGTCGTTTTATTACAATGGAATAATGCAGACTATAAGTGGTCGCTCATCAGAGTTTGCAAATATGTTTAATAAACCAGATGAATTTATCTCTACTGCGAGAGTTTATGTCGAGAATTTTCCCGATAAAGAGCTTATGGAGCTTATGGTCATAAACTCAAATGGTGATGTTGTTATAACTTCTACGGGCTTTGAACCAGATAAAGAACAGGTTATGCCTGATTATGAACAGGCTAAGTATGAAAAAAGCGAATATACTACTTGGACAGGCAAACTTAATTCGGGCGAAAATGTTATGGCTCTCACCAGAATGATTTATGGAAATGATGATGAATATGTCGGAGCAGTGCGGTATATAGTTTCTCTTGAGGAGGCAGACAGACGGATATTCATAACCATATCGGGAATTTCACTCGTTGGACTTCTGGTGCTTTTCTTGATAATTATATCGAGTACATATTTTTTGCGTTCAATCGTCAAGCCTGTTCGTGAAATAGGCGATACAGCAAAGCGAATTGCTCAAGGTGATTTTAACGCAAGAATCGGAAAATTCTATGATGACGAAATCGGCGAGCTTTGCGACACCATAAATTATATGGCAGGTGAACTCGGAAACGCTGAAAAAATGAAAAATGACTTCATTTCATCAGTTTCTCACGAACTCAGAACACCGCTCACCGCCATTAAAGGCTGGGCGGAAACTATGCAGACGGGCGGTTCTTGTGACGCTAAGACTATGGAAAAGGGCTTAAAGATTATCGTTAATGAATCTGAGCGTCTTAGCGGAATAGTTGAGGAACTTCTCGACTTCTCAAGAATACAGAATAACCGAATGGTTCTTAAAATGGATAAGATAGATATTCTTGCAGAGATTGACGAAGCCATATATATGCTCAGAGAAAGGGCTTTGAGTGAGAATAAACATCTTATATATGAAGAGCCTGAAATATTGCCAGCTGTACTTGGCGATAAGAATAGACTAAGACAGGTATTTATAAATATAATAGATAATGCCCTAAAATACACACCAGAGGGTGGCATTATCAATATTGAGGTATCACAAGTTGAAGAAAATATTGTTATTAAAATTTCTGATAATGGTTGTGGCATACCAGCAAGGCACTTATCTAAGGTTAAGGAAAAATTTTATAAGGCAAATCAGACGCAGAGAGGTTCAGGCATAGGACTTGCTGTTGCTGATGAGATAGTAAAGCTACATTCAGGAACATTAGATATTGCAAGTACAGAGGGAGTAGGAACAGTAGTTTCTATTTCAATACCGATTTTAAAAGAAGAATCAGAAGAACCAAAAGAAATAATTGTTAAGTAATAAATGGCTACGAATAGCAAAATTGTCGAGCGGTTGAAGACAGTTTGTTCCTACATTTTCACTATGAGTGCGCTCTATCGTTAGTTCATTGGCAATTACTTTGTTTATAGCAACAAATTGCAAGGAGGGTAATAGGATTGGAAAAAAGAGAAAAAACAAAGCTGATAACCTCAATTGGTGGTCAGGCTCTTATGGAAGGTATAATGATGAGAGGCCCGAAGAAAACTGCTATTGCAGTCAGAAGAGCTGACGGAGAAATTTTGCTTGAAGAAATGGAACCACTTGGTCTTGGTAAAAAGGCTAAAATATTAAGAGTGCCTATTATAAGAGGTATCGTCAATATGATAGACTCTTTCGGAACAGGCTATAAGGCTCTTATGAGGTCGGCAGAATTGGCTGTTGATGATGTAGAAGAAACGCCTGAAGAAGAAATGAGCAAATTTGAGAAGTGGATTGACGATAAATTCGGAGATAAATTCCTCAAAATCTTTATGGGCATTGCAATGGTTATTTCTATTGCTTTTTGCGTGGCACTGTTCTTTTTTGTACCAACTTGGCTTTTTAACCTCTTGCAGATGATTCCAAATTCAGAATGGCTCGGAAGCCATATGATTTACCGTTCAGTATTCGAGGACTTTATAAGAATACTGCTTTTCCTCGGATATATGGCACTTTGCTTACTTAATAAAGATGTCAGACGCTTATATAAGTACCATGGCGCAGAGCATAAGACAATTTTTTGCTATGAATATGGTCTTGACCTCACTGTTGAGAATGTTATGAAGCAAAGAAGATTTCACCCAAGATGCGGAACAAGCTTTATTATAATCATACTCATTCTTGGAATATTTGTCGGTTGTTTCATACCATTTACAAATCCTTTTATAAGAACACTTACAAAAGTCCTTTGTATTCCGTTAGTCGTAGGTTTAGGCTATGAACTTATCAAAGTATGTGGCAGACACGACAATATAATCACTCGTATAATTTCCGCACCGGGTATGTGGATGCAACATCTTACCACAAAAGAGCCTGACCCTGATATGGCTGAGGTTGCTATCAAGGCTATGCAGTATGTAATTCCTGAAAACGGAGAGGACAGAATCGGATGACATTGTCGGAGCTTTACAGAAAAGCAAGGTCAGATTTTCGCAACGCAGAAATAGATAGCCCGCAATATGATGCAATGTGCCTTATAGAGCATTTTTTTGGTGTAAATCGTGCAGAGCTTGTGGTTAAGGGCGATAAATCACCAAAAGCAGAGATAGAAGCGGAATTCCTTACAGCTGTTGAAAAGCGTTCATCGGGCTATCCCTTGCAATATATTCTCGGAGAATGGACTTTTATGGATATTCCGTTTTTTGTGGGCGAGGGTGTTCTTATTCCGAGAGATGATACAGAAATTTTAGTGCGAGAGACAATAAAGCGTGTCAGGGGCGTTGAAAATCCAAAAATAATAGACCTTTGCAGTGGAACTGGAGCGGTGGCTATTGCTCTTGCAAAGGCTTATCCAAAGGCTGAAATTCTTGCAGTAGAGCTTTCAGATAAGGCTTTTAGTTATCTCAAAGAAAATATAAAGCGTAATGCTTGCGAAAATATCAAAGCCATAAAGGACGATATATTCAGGCTTTATGAGGAATTTTCAGATAGTGGGTTTGATGCAGTTCTTTCAAACCCTCCATATATAAAAACAGATATTATAGCAACTCTTGCAAAAGAAGTTCAGCACGAACCTAAGCTTGCACTTGACGGTGGAAAAGACGGAATGATTTTCTATAATTCTATTATAGAAAATTGGAAAGGTAAGGTTAAGAGAAACGGCTTTATCGGTGTCGAGATTGGCGAAGATTTGACAAATGAGATTGTTAAACTTTTCAAGGAAAATAATTTTAAAGATGTTTATGTATTGAAAGATATGGCAGGCTTGGATAGGGCAGTTTTCGGAACAGTGCATTAAAATATCGAAAATTTGTTCTTGAAATGCTTGTCATAATTTTGATGAGATGATATAATAAACCTATGATAAGCTTATGCACTTCCCCAAGAAACTTAAAAGTTTCGCTCGAGCCTTTTTAAAGGCTCGTAGGGTTGAGGGACGGAGTCCTTCATAGGTTTTAAGGGCAACGCCCTTAACATCTCTTGCCCCATTAGGGGCGAACTTAGTTCGCCCCTAAATTCCTTTTGACAGCAACATTAGTCAAAAAGGGCGGACAAAGTCCGCCCTTATATGGCAAGAAAAGTTAAGGGCGTTGCCCTTAAAACCTATGAGGGACTCCGTCCCTCAACCCTGCGGGCAGCTTTCACCAGCAAAGCTGGTGTAGAAAAGGCTCGAGCGAAACTTTTAGCTGTCTTGGGGTAGTGCGATAGCTTATCAATGATAATTATTTTTAGTTTTAGATAAAACCTAATATAAGGAGTGAATTTTTATGATAAAAGAAGCAATTCATAAATTAGTACTTGGAGAAAATCTTAGTACAGAAGAAACAGAAAAAGTTATGAGTGAGATTATGGGTGGAGAGGCTACAAACGCTCAGATTTCAGCATTTTTGACAGCACTTAGAATCAAAGACGAAACCGTTGATGAGATTACAGCTTGTGCAAGAGTTATGCGTGATATGGCAGTAAGACTCAAAACAAATGGAGATGTTCTTGAAATTGTTGGAACAGGCGGCGACGAAATAGGAACTTTCAACATCTCAACTACTTCAGCATTCGTAATTGCGGCAGGCGGAGTTACTGTTGCAAAGCACGGAAACAGAAGTGTTTCAAGTAAGAGTGGTGCCGCTGATGTTCTTGAAAAGCTTGGTGCTAAAATCACCATTACAGCAGAACAGAACGAAAAGGTTCTTAATGATTGTGGATTTGTATTTATGTTTGCACCAGGTTATCATTCATCTATGAAATATGCCGCACCTGTAAGAAAAGAAATCGGAATAAGAACAGTATTTAATGTTCTCGGACCTCTTACAAATCCTGCATTTGCTACAATGCAGCTTATGGGTGTATATGAAGATGCACTTGTAAAGCCAATGGCACAGGTACTTAAAAATCTCGGAATCAAGTCTGGAATGGTTGTTTGCGGTGACCATAAGCTTGATGAGGCTACTGTTACAGGAGATAACCTCGTTTGTGAGATTAAAAACGGCGAAATCAAGGAATATACAATAAATCCTGAAACACTTGGCTTTAAGAAAGCAAGCCTTGAAGATATTATCGGTGGTACACCTGAGGAAAATGCACAAATTACTCGTGATATTCTTTCAGGCAAGCTCACAGGTGCAAAGCGTGACACAGTTGTTCTCAATTCTGCACTTTGTTTCTATATTGCGGATAAAGTAGAAACTGTTGAGGACGGAATAAAGCTTGCAAATGAGCTTATTGACAGCGGAAAAGCATATGAACAGCTTGAAAAATATGTAAGTCTTACAAATAAGTATTGATAACAGGGAGAGATAAAATGATTCTCGATACATTAGCTGAATCTACAAGAAAGCGTGTTGAGGCAAGAAAGCTGATAACTCCTTTAGAAAAGATAAAGAGAAAAGCAAGCCTTGTTGGAATGGGCGGTTTTGAATTTGAGAATGCTCTCAAAAAGGACAGTATGGCATTTATCTGCGAGGTTAAAAAGGCGTCGCCTTCAAAGGGTATAATTGCAGAGCGTTTTCCTTATCTTGAGATTGCTTCAGAATATTACAGAGCTGGTGCAGACGCTATTTCCGTTCTTACCGAGCCTGAATATTTTAAGGGCAGTGACGATTTTCTTCACGAAATCAGCAAAACAGTTCCGACACCGCTTTTGCGTAAAGATTTTACGATTGACGAATATATGATTTATGAGGCAAGGCTTATGGGAGCGTCAGCGGTACTTTTAATATGTGCCTTGCTTGATACAGAAACTCTCAAAAGCTATATCGAAATTTGCGATAGCTTAGGACTTTCTGCTCTTGTAGAGGCTCATTCAGAGGAAGAAGTTGAATCCGCACTTAATGCGGGAGCAAGAGTTATCGGTGTAAATAATCGTGACCTTAGAACCTTTGAAGTCGATATAGAAAATTGTATGCGTCTGCGTTCACTTGTTCCGAATGATATAATATTTGTTGCGGAGAGCGGAATTAAAACAGCTGAGGATATAAACAGACTTCGTTCCGCAAATGTCAATGCAGTTCTTATCGGAGAAACTCTTATGAGAGCCGAAAATAAAAAGGTGGCACTTGATGCCCTCAAAGGACTTTGAAACGGGGTGATTAAATGCCCAAGATAAAAATATGCGGTCTTAAAAGATTGGAAGATATTTATGCTGTGAATGAATATAAGCCAGATTATATTGGCTTTGTGTTTGCAGGCAAAAAGCGTTGCATAAGTCCAGAGCTTGCATATGAGCTTAAACAGAATTTAGATAAAAGCATAAAAGCAGTTGGAGTTTTCGTAAATGCGGAGGTTGAATTTATTCTCAAGCTTGTTGAGAGCGGAGCAATAGATGCTATACAGCTTCACGGTGATGAGGATAACGAGTATATAAAAGAACTTCGCTCGAAAACTTCTGCACCGATAATCAAAGCAGTAAGGGTAAAATCTGCTGAGGATATTCTTGTGAGCGAAAATATTCAATGCGACTATCTTTTGCTTGATACCTATGCTGATAATGCCTATGGTGGTACAGGTGAAACTTTCGATTGGAATATAATTCCGAAAATAAGTAAGCCGTTTTTCTTGGCGGGCGGTCTTACATCTGAAAATATAGCTATCGCCACAAAGGTAAATCCATATTGCCTTGATATAAGCAGTGGAGTAGAAACTGATGGCTTTAAGGATAAAACGAAAATAGAAAAGGCAATTAAAATTGTAAGGAGTGTTTAGAAATGTCAAAAGGAAAGTTCGGCGTACACGGAGGACAATATATTCCTGAAACGCTGATGAATGCTGTAATAGAACTTGAGGAGGCATATAACAAATATAAAGATGACCCTGAATTTAATGCAGAGCTTGAAAAACTTAACAGAGAATATACAGGCAGACCATCACTTCTCTATTATGCAGAGCATATGACTAAAGATTTAGGTGGTGCTAAGATTTATCTTAAGAGAGAGGATTTAAACCACACTGGTTCACACAAGATAAACAATGTTATCGGACAAATGCTTCTTGCTAAGCGAATGGGCAAAACTCGTGTTATAGCTGAAACTGGTGCAGGACAGCATGGTGTTGCAACTGCTACTGTTGCCGCACTTATGGGTATGGAATGTGAAATCTATATGGGCGAAACAGATACAGAGCGTCAGGCACTCAATGTTTATCGTATGGAGCTTCTTGGAGCAAAAGTTCACCCTGTAACAAGCGGTACAAAGACCCTTAAAGATGCTGTTAATGAAACCCTAAGAGAGTGGACAGCGAGAATTGATGATACACACTATGTTCTCGGTTCAGTTATGGGACCGCACCCATTCCCAACAATAGTTCGTGATTTCCAATCCGTAATAAGTAAGGAAATTAAGAGTCAGATGCTCGAAAAAGAGGGTAGACTTCCTGATGTAGTTCTTGCTTGTGTAGGCGGTGGAAGTAATGCTATGGGTGCTTTCTATCACTTCATTGAAGATAAAGATGTACGCCTTATCGGTTGTGAGGCTGCTGGCAGAGGTGTAGATACTGGTCTTACTGCCGCAACAATAGCAAAGGGTACACTTGGAATCTTCCACGGAATGAAATCTTATTTCTGTCAGGACGAATTTGGTCAGATTGCACCTGTTTATTCAATTTCAGCAGGTCTTGACTATCCTGGAATCGGTCCTGAGCACGCACATCTGCACGATATTGGCAGAGCAGAATATGTTCCTGTCACAGATGATGAGGCTGTCGATGCGTTTGAATATCTTTCAAGAATCGAGGGCATTATTCCTGCGATTGAAAGTGCTCACGCAGTTGCTTATGCAAAGAAACTTGCCCCAACACTCGGCAAGGATAAGATTATGGTTATAAATATCTCAGGCAGAGGAGATAAAGATGTTGCAGCGATTGCAAGATATAGGGGGAAGGATATTCATGAATAAGCTAAGCAAAGCATTTGAAAAAGGAAAAGCATTTATACCTTTTGTTACAGCAGGCGACCCTGACCTTGAAACCACCGAGAAGGTAATTCTCGCTATGGCAGAGGTCGGTGCAGACCTTATAGAAATCGGAATCCCATTTTCCGACCCTGTTGCGGAGGGACTTGTTATTCAAAAGGCTGATGAAAGAGCCTTAGCAAGTGGTACAACAACAGATAAGATTTTCGATATGGTTAAATCTATCAGAGCAAAGACAGATATTCCGCTTGCATTTATGACTTATATAAATCCGATTTTCGTATATGGCAGTGAACGCTTTATTAAAAATTCCAAGGAATGTGGAATTGACGCACTTATAGTTCCTGATTTGCCATTTGAGGAAAAGAACGAGCTTTCAGGACTCTGCAAGGCTAATGATGTTCGTCTTATATCTCTTGTTGCACCAACATCTCACGAAAGAATAGCTACAATCGCAAAAGAAGCAGAAGGCTTTGTGTATGTAGTATCATCACTTGGTGTTACAGGTGTAAGAAGTGAGATAAAGACAGATATAGGAGAAATGGTAAAGCTTATCAAGCAAGCTAAGGATATTCCTTGTGCTGTTGGCTTTGGTATTTCTACACCAGAACAAGCTGCGAATATGGCAAAGCTTTCAGACGGTGCAATCGTAGGAAGTGCAGTTGTCCGTATAATTGAGAAGTATGGTAAGGAGAGCGTAATGCCAGTTGCTGATTATGTTAAGGAAATGGCAGATGCAGTACATAATATCTGAGTTTATTATTTAAAGTAAAATGAATTTTTATAGCAGGTGATAAGAAGATTATCACCTGTTTTTGTTGCAAGCATTAAATTTTTATTTTCTCTTGACATCTCTTAGTTTATAGAGTATCGTAATTATATATGTGTTATTACTGTTGTAATAATTTATCGTAGTAAATTATTAAAGGAGAATAGTATGAAAACCCAAATTAAAAGAACGATAGTGTGTTTATTAGCTGCTATCACATTCATTATGACATTTCAATGTCTGATTTGTTCGGCAACAAATGACAGAGAAGAATTTACCATAGGTTTTGACGCAGAATTTCCGCCATATGGATATAAAAGCGAAAGTGGCGAATATGTAGGTTTTGATATAGACCTTGCTCAAGAGGTTTGTAATCGTAAGGGTTGGACACTTAAAAAACAGCCTATTGAATGGAATTCTAAAGATATGGAATTGAGTTCAGGTTCTATTGATTGTATATGGAACGGCTTTACAATGAATGGCAGAGAATCAAAGTATACTTGGAGTACGCCATATGTAGATAATTCTCAGGTTGTTATTGTAAAAGCTGATTCTGATATTAAAGAATTATCAGACCTTTCTGGAAAGATAGTTGCTGTTCAAGCTGATAGTTCCGCTCTTGCTGCTCTGACTAGCGATGATGCCACAGCTGAAAACAAGAAATTAGCAAAATCTTTTGCGGAACTTCAACAGGTTGGAGATTATAACAGTGCATTTATGAATCTCGAATCTGGTGCAGTGCAAGCAATATGTATGGATATTGGCGTTGCAAATTATGAGATTAAATCTCGTGGCAATAAATTTAAAATGCTTAATGATAAGCTTTCCACTGAAAAGTATGCTATCGGATTTCAGCTTGGTAATATAGAACTAAGAAATGAGGTTCAAGGTGCTCTCCTCGAAATGCTGTCTGATGGAACATTTGAGGAGATTGCTAAAAAGTGGGGTTTGGAAGAAAGCGTTTGTCTTTCAGCAGATGATAAGTACATAGACAGCACTGACACTTCAACAACAAATGATGATTTCTGGCAGCAGCTTGGTCAGATAACAGTACAGCTTTTAGAAGGCTTGCTTGCAACCTTGACAATATTTGTGCTTACATTACTTTTCTCACTTCCACTTGGCTTGCTTGTTGCAGCAGGTAGAATGTGTAAAATTGCACCAATACGCTGGCTTGTGAAAATATATATTTCGATAGTAAGAGGAACACCTCTTATGTTACAACTTTTGGTTGTATTCTTTGGTCCTTATTATCTCTTTGGCATAGAGCTTTCATCAAGTTATCGTTTCTATGCGGTAATTATTGGTTTCTCAGTAAACTATGCGGCGTATTTCGCAGAAATTTATCGTTCGGGTATTCAGGCTGTACCTAAAGGTCAATATGAAGCTTGTACTGTTCTTGGATATAGCAGAACACAGACTTTCTTTAAGATAATTTTCCCGCAGATGGTAAAGAATATTATTCCATCAGTAACCAATGAAGTTATTACACTTGTTAAGGATACATCACTTGCATTCGCACTCTCATATACAGAAATGTTTACTATTGCAAAGCAGATTGCAGCATCTAAAACTACAATTATGCCATTGTTCATAGCAGGTGTATTCTACTACATTTTCAATTTTATAGTTGCATTCATAATGGAAAGAATCGAAAAGAAAATGAATTATTACAAATAAGGAGGGAAAATACTATGAATTTATTAGAAGTTAAAAATATCAGCAAGAGCTTTGACGATTTACAGGTTCTTAAAGATATAAGTCTTTCTGTAAATGAAAAAGAAGTTGTTTCTATACTTGGCCCATCTGGTTCTGGTAAGTCAACTTTTTTGAGATGTATGACATTTCTTGAAAAAATTGATAGCGGAAGTATGAACTTCTGCGGAGAAGAGGCTGTAAATTCTGAGGGCGGTTATCCAGTTTATGCTAATAAGAAAAAGCTAAAACAGATACAGGGATATTTTGGCTTGGTTTTTCAGAATTTTAATCTTTTCCCACATTATTCAGTTATGAAAAATATATGTGATGCTCCTATCCATGTTCAAAAAAGAAATAAAGATGAAATAGCTGAAGAGGCAAAGGAGCTTCTAAAAAAAATGGGACTTGCTGATAAAGCAGACTATTATCCTTATCAGCTTTCAGGCGGTCAGCAACAAAGAATTGCAATAGCGAGAGCATTAGCGATGAAGCCTAAGATGCTGTTTTTCGATGAGCCTACATCAGCCCTTGACCCTGAACTTACAGCAGAAATTTTAAGTGTTCTCAAGGCTTTAGCAGCAGAAAAAATGACTATGATAATAGTTACACACGAAATAGATTTTGCGAGAAGCGTTTCTGATAGAGTTGTATTTATGGATAAGGGACTTATTGTTGAAGAAGGTTCGCCTAAAGATGTTATTGATAATCCTAAGAATGAACGCACAAAAACTTTCTTGAAAAAAATGCAGGCTGAACTTTAAGTTATTGATAAAGATTAATATTATACAATTTTTATAACCGTTTTGCTATACTTGTTAAGTGAAACGGTTATTTTCTGTTTTATATGATTTTTGAAGAAATTTGCTTAAACTTTTAAAAAAAAGATTGAGTTTTTATATATCTTGTTATATAATAGACTTATGTTGACTTTTCTAAACACAAATATACATCAGGAGGAAAAAATATGAAAAAATCTAAGAAAATTTTAACTATGGGACTTGCGGCTCTTACCGCTCTTACAATGTCTATAAGTATGACAGGCTGTGGAAATTCTGATTCATCAGTATCTTCAGTAGATGGAAATTCAGATAACAGCAAGGTGTATAATATTGGTATTTGCCAGCTCATACAGCATGAGGCTCTTGACGCAGCTACAAAGGGCTTTAAAGATACTTTAACAGAGAAACTTGGTTCAAAAGTTAAATTTGACGAACAAAATGCACAGGGTGATTCAGCAAACTGTACAACAATCTGTAATCAGTTTGTTTCATCAAATGTTGACCTTATTCTTGGCAATGGTACAGCAGCTTTGCAGGCAGCTTATACAAACACAGATAAAATTCCAGTTCTTGGAACATCAATTACAGACTATGCAACTGCTCTTGATATAAAGGACTGGACAGGTGTTTCTAATATGAATGTTTCAGGTACATCAGACCTTGCACCACTTGAAGAGCAGGCTAAGATGCTTAATGAAATTTTCCCTGACGCTAAAAATGTTGGTATCCTTTATTGCTCAGCAGAGGCTAACTCTAAATATCAGGCTGATACAATTACACCTTTCTTAGAGAAATTTGGATATAAGGTTAGCTCATATACATTCTCTGATTCTAATGATATTGCAGCTATTGCTAAAGATGCTTGTGATAAGAATGATGTGCTTTATATTCCAACAGATAATACTGCTGCAAATAATACTGGAATAATCAACAATATTGCTATTGCTGCAAAGACTCCTATAATTGCAGGTGAAGAGGGTATCTGTAAGGGTTGTGGCGTAGCAACACTTTCTATCAGTTATTATGAGCTTGGTCAAAAAACAGGTGAAATGGCATATGATATTCTTGTAAATGGCAAAGATATTTCTAAAATGGAAATCCAATCTGCACCTAATGTCACAAAAATGTATGATGCAGAAAGATGCAAAGAACTTGGTGTAAAGATTCCTGATGGTTATACCGCTATTAAAAAATAAAAAATAAAACATATGGAGAATCAGTTATGGATATTGTTTCATACTTTTCATCCTTAGATTTCATGAGCTTCCTTAATGCACTTCCTGGAAATATAGCACAGGGAATCATTTGGGGCTTGATGGGTTTAGGAGTATTTATAACTTATAAACTTCTGCATTTTGCAGATTTGAGTGTTGATGGTTCATTTGCAACTGGTGGTGCAGTTACTGCTATTATGCTGATAAACGGTTGTCCGATATGGGTTGCTATGCTTGTAGCTGTTGCGGCGGGTCTACTAGCTGGTTTGGTCACAGGCTTGCTACATACACTTCTTGGAATACCTGATATTCTTTCAGGTATTCTTACACAGATTGCATTATATTCTATAAATTTGAATATAATGGGAAAATCAAACCTTCCAATAAGTTATAGAAACTATTCATTAGTTATTTCAGCAAGTAATATTAATATGGCAATCATAATTGCACTTATAGTGGTTGCAGTTGTTATAGTTGCTATGTATTGGTATTTTGGTACAGAACAAGGAACAACTATTCGTTCAACAGGAAGTAATCCAGCTATGAGTAAGGCTCAAGGTATAAACATAAACTTCACAAAGGTTATTGCACTTGCACTTTCTAATGCAGTTGTCGCATTCTCTGGCTCAATCTTTTCACAATATCAAGGATTTGCTGATGTAAATATGGGCAGAGGTGCAATAGTTATAGGTCTTGCTGCTGTCATTATTGGTGAAGTTCTTGGAGAAGCAATTTTCCGCAAGCATATAAATTTTATTATCAGACTCATTTTTGTTATTGTTGGTGGAATACTCTATTATATCGCAATGGGAATAGTTCTCTGGCTCAAGATGCCAACAGACGATACAAAGCTATTTACAGCAATTATAGTTGCTATTTTCCTTGCTGTTCCGAATATTCGTAGTAGAGCTACAAATTCCTTTAAAAAGGTAGCAAAGCAAAATTCTAAAGCACAAAAAGTGGAGGGTTAATAAATGCTTGAAATTAAAGAAATTTACAAAACCTTCAACAAAGGCACAGTCAATGAGAAACACGCTCTTAATGGAGTAAATCTTACACTTAATGAGGGAGATTTCTGTACAGTTATAGGTGGTAATGGAGCAGGAAAGTCTACAACACTTAATGCTATTGCAGGTGTATGGCCTGTTGATAGCGGAGCTATAATAATTGATGGCAAAGATGTTTCTGGACTTTCTGAGCATAAAAGAGCACCTTATCTTGGAAGAGTTTTTCAGGACCCTATGACTGGAACTGTTGCTGATATGGAAATCATAGAAAATCTTGCTCTTGCTGCTCGCAGAGGTAAACGCAGGGGTCTTTCTTGGGGTGTAAAAGCTAAAGAAAGAGAAAAGTATAGAGAACTCCTTGCAGAGTTTGAACTTGGTCTTGAAGATAGAATGAGTTCTAAGGTTGGACTTCTTTCAGGTGGTCAGCGACAGGCTATAACACTTCTTATGGCTACATTGCAAAAACCAAAGCTTTTATTGCTTGATGAACACACAGCAGCACTTGACCCTAAAACAGCTTCAAAGGTTCTTGAGCTGAGCGACAAAATCATCAAAGAAAATAATCTCACAGCTCTTATGGTTACACATAATATGAAAGATGCTATTGTTCATGGCAATCGTCTTATAATGATGAATAACGGAAAGGTAATTCTTGATATTTCTGGCGAAGAAAAGAAAAAACTTACAGTTGATGAGCTTCTTAAGAAATTTGAGATGGTAAGTAATTCTAAGCTTGAAAATGACCGTATGCTTCTTTCAAATTAACAAATAATATTAAATAGTCACTTTTGTTTATATTGTTTATATATAAAAACAAAAGTGACATTATTTTTGAGACAATTATTATTGGATATATTGCTTAAGGGCTTCTATATAAGCAATAGTTAAATGGCTGAAACTTGATTTTTGATGTGTGACTATGCCAATGTGCATATTTCCTTCTTTGATTAGTGGTACGGAGGCAATATTGCCATTAAGTTCTTCATCAATAACTCCACTACAAACTGTATAACCATTTAAACCAATAAGCAAATTAAATAGAGAGGCTCTATCACGAACCCTTATGTTTTTAGGTCTTTCTACAATGCTGAAAATCTCTTCGGAATAGTAAAAAGAATTATGTTCACCTTGCTCAAATGATAAATATGGGTATTTATCAAGTTCTTCCATAGTAACAGATTCTCTATTTGCCAGTGGGTGGCTTTTGCTGACAAATATATGGGGTTGTGCAACAAAAAGCTCAGTAAATTTCAAGCCTTTAGATTTAAGAATTTTCTTAAGGACAACTTCGTTAAAACTATTCATATATAAAATGCCGATTTCGCTTTTCATATTAGCAACATCTTCTATTATCTCGTAAGTCTGAGTTTCTCTTAGAGAAAAATCGTATTTATCACCACCATATTCTTTTACAAGGTCTACAAAGGCATTTACAGCAAATGAATAGTGTTGAGTTGATATACAGAATTGTTTTTTAATTATAGAGTTTGTATGCTTATATTTTTCTTCCAATAAATTAGCTTGCTCAAGGACTTGCCTCGCATAAGACAAGAACTGTTCACCATCTTTTGATATTGTTATTCCTTTATTTGTACGAACAAAAATAGTAATTCCCATTTCTTTTTCAAGCTCTTTAATAGCTTTAGTAAGGCTTGGTTGAGATATATATAATTCATTTGCAGCCTCTGTGATAGTGCCTTTTTCGGCAACCGTAGCTGCATACCTTAATTGTAAAAGTGTCAATCATAACGCCTCCAATAAATTTTCACGCATTAATTATACTTTAAAATCAATATGTTTTCAATATTAAAAAGCATAAACTATGAGTTTATCCATAGTGACGGTTTCCTTTGGTAACTTAATTCTACTACGAAATCGTTTCTATTGAGATATTATTTTTTATTATTTCAATCTTAATTTTACAATCTGCGAGTTTAAAAACCGCTCTCAAGTAATTAAAAATTGAAAGCGATTATTTAGATTTTGTCAAGAAAAGTTAAGAAATCCAGATTTTATTAATCATGGTGTACTCTTGGTTAGTGAACTTGTAATGGGTTATATAGAGTATATTTATATTTCACTCTGATTGATTATATTATTTTTTGTTTGCTCATTAAAACCCTGAAAGTTTATTAATATTTAGTTGAGAAGTAGGACTATTAATGATATAATAATATGGTGTATTTTGATGGAAATTTTAGCTTTTTAAATCTATAAGATTTTAATTTATGTAGGGGGTACATTAATATACAGCTAAAAACTTTCAAAAATATGCTGGCATAAAATAATAGGAGGATTAAGTTAATTTATGGAAACGCATACGAAACGAAATTCGTTTAAAGGTTCAATCGGCTTTGTACTTGCTGCAGCAGGTAGTGCTGTTGGTTTAGGAAATATATGGAGATTTCCGTATTTGGCAGCAAAAGATGGCGGAGGAATGTTCCTTGTAATTTACATCATTCTTGCACTTACCTTTGGCTTTACCCTACTTATAACAGAAGTCGCAATCGGAAGAAAAACAAAACAAAGTCCTTTAACTGCTTATGGTAAGCTTAATAAAAAATGGAAAGGCTTAGGAGTGATTGCCTGCCTTGTTCCTATAATTATTTTACCTTATTATTGTGTTATTGGTGGTTGGGTACTTAAATATTTTCTTGTTTATCTTACTGGAAATGGTTCAAGTGCGGCTCAAGATGGATACTTTACATCATTTATTTCAGGAAGCTATGAGCCTATCATTATGCTTTTACTCTTTCTTTTTGCAACAGCATTTGTCATATTTAGAGGAGTAAATAAAGGTATAGAGTCATTTTCAAAAATTCTTATGCCAATCTTGATTTTGCTTGTTGTTGTTATTGCTATATTTTCACTTACAATTAGTCATACAGACGAAAATGGTGTTACAAGAACAGGTCTGCAGGGACTTATGGTTTATGTTGTTCCGAATTTTGAAGGAATGACCATAAAAAGTTTTTTCTCAGTTTTGCTTGATGCTATGGGACAGTTATTTTTCAGTTTGAGCGTTGCAATGGGTATTATGATTGCCTATGGTTCATATGTCAGTGATGAAGCCGACCTTAAAAAGTCAATAAATCAGATTGAAATTTTTGATACAGCAGTAGCTTTTCTCGCTGGTGTTATGATTATTCCCGCCGTATTTACATTTGCTGGTACTGAAGGAATGGAAGCATCTGGTCCAAGCCTGATGTTTGTTTCATTGCCGAAAGTTTTTGCGGCTATGGGTTCGATAGGAAATGTTGTAGGCTGTCTTTTCTTTGCGATGGTACTTTTTGCAGCTATAACAAGTTCTGTGTCTGTTATGGAGGCGATAGTATCAAGTTTTATGGATAAGTTTAAATTTTCAAGAGTAAAAGCAGCCTCTCTTGAAACAGTGATTGCCATAGTAGTAGGTATAGTTGTTTGCTTGGGATATAATATATTTTATTTTGAAATGCCATTGCCAAACGGTACAACTGCACAAATTCTTGATATTATGGATTATATAAGCAATAACTTCTTTATGCCATTAGTAGCGATAGGCACTTGTATTCTTATTGGTTGGATTATCAAGCCAAAAACAGTTATTGATGAAGTCGAGAAAAATGGAGAAAAAATGGGTAGAAAAAGGCTATATATTGTAATGATTAAATATATTGCTTTGATTATGCTTGTTATACTCTTCTTGAAATCAATAGGTGTTCTGACGATAATATAATACTTATTAAGAGCTACATGGAGTAAGATATGACAGATTTTAAAAAAGGTTTAAAAGATGGAATACCAATAGCCTTAGGATATATCTCTGTTTCTTTTACATTTGGATTGCAGGCAGTAGGTGTAGGTTTAGCTTGGTGGGAAGCAGTTATGATTTCTTTTACAAACATAACATCTGCTGGACAATTTGCAGGTCTTGATATAATGGTAAGAGGTGGCGGTTTTTGGATGGAAATGGCTTGCACTCAATTTATAATAAATCTCAGATATGCTTTGATGTCGCTATCTCTGTCGCAAAAAACAGATAAAAGTGTAAAGGGTATACATCGATGGATAATAGGCTTTGGAATTACTGATGAAATATTTGCAGTATCAATGGGAAATGAAAAAGAAATAAGCAATAAATATCTTTACGGTCTAATTCTTCTTCCAGTTTTGGGTTGGACAGGCGGAACATTTTTGGGTGTTACTGTTGGAAGTGTTTTGCCAAGCGTTGTAAGAGATTCTATGTGCATAGCTATTTATGGAATGTTTATTGCAATAATAGTTCCACCTGCTAAGAAAAACTCATCAATACTAAAAGTTGTGATTATATCTGTAATTTTAAGTTGTGCATTTAAATGGTTACCTCTTTTGAATAATGTTTCAAGCGGTTTTGTAATCATTATATGTACGATAATTGCAGCATCAATTGGTGCAGTTTTCTTTCCTATTAAGGAGGAAAAAGAATGATTATAAGAGATTTTTTTATTTATCTTTTTATTATGGCAGGTGTTACATATCTTATAAGAGTTTTACCGTTTGTGATTTTCAAAGGTAAAATCACAAACACATTTATAAAGAGCTTCCTTTATTACGTACCATATGCTGTGCTTGGTGCAATGACATTCCCAGCAATATTATTTTCAACTGGTAATTATATCTCATCTATTGCAGGACTTATAGTGGCTTGTATAATGGCTTTTAAGGAAAAAAGCTTATTGATAGTAGCAATTTTCGCCTGTGTTACGGCATTAGCAATAAATTTAATTTGTATGGTAATATAAAATAAAAAGATTATAACATTTCGTGCATAAGTCCATAAAAAACAGACAATGAAAAAACGACCTCCTATGGCAGAGTTAAAGAAGTTGCCATAGGAGGTTTTGTTATGCCAAGAGAATATTAACATATACAACAATATGAGAAAAAATTATTGAATTTGAAAGAACAAGGATTAACATATCGAAAAAGCAAATATTAATTTTTACAACAAATATCGTATTCAATTAAAAGAAAACTGACTCCGTTTGAAAAACGAAATCAGTTTGTTGTTTAAAATTTAATTCTCTATCTTAAGTAGCTTTTTTGTACTGTTTATACAATTTTAGGCAGTGTATTTAACCAAGCTTGGATTTTTATTTTATAATTTGGTTTATATAATTTTCAGCAGAAATAGCCGCATTAGCACCGTCCGAAACAGCAGTTACAACCTGTCTTAGAGCCTTTGTTCGGACATCACCTGCAACAAATATTCCAGAAACAGAAGTCTTGCCTGTTTCGTCCGCAACAACATAGCCACTTTTATCAAGCTCAACTAAGCCTTTAAGAATTTGAGAATTAGGATTAGAACCAATCGCAATAAAAGCACCTTCAGCGTTAAGCTCAGCTGTCTTGCCAGTCTTTGTGTTTTTTAATGAGATAGAAGAAAGATGTTTATCGCCATTAAACGAAGTGGGAATAGCATTATAAATAATATCAATATTAACAGTATCGTTGGCTTTGTTTTGTAATGATTTTGCTGCACGAAGTTTTTCTCCACGATATATTACGAATACTTGCTTACATATTTTCGAGAGCAAGAGAGCATCACCAAGGGCAGTGTCGCCACCACCAATAACAACAGTTGTTTTATCTTTGAAAAATGCACCATCACAAACTGCACAATAAGAAACACCAGCACCTCTGAGTGCGAATTCTCCGTCAATACCAAGCTTTCTATGAGAAGCACCCGCCGCATAGATAATAGCCTTTACAGAAAGAAGATTATCACTTTTAAATTTTATAACAAAGCTACCATTTGCACTTTTTTCAATTTTAATAACTTCGTCCTCAATAAATTCAGTGCCATATGCCTGTGCGTGAGCCTTGAATTTCTCACCAAGTTCATAGCCTTCAATATTTGGAAGACCTGGATAGTTATCAATACAATCGCTTTCTACAATTTGACCTGTGGACATATAATCCCTTTCGCAAATAACTGTTGAAAGCATAGCCCTGCCAGTATAAATAGCTGCCGCAAGCCCTGCTGGACCACTTCCGATAATTAAAACATCAACTGAACGCATAGGAAAAGCACCTCACTAAAAATAATTTATAATTTAATAATATTAATCATAATACCAGATGGGGTAATATCAACAATGCCGTAAGTTCCTGTATATCCTATTGAACCAGGATTCATAATATACATTCCGTCATCATATGCTGTATAAGGAACATGAGTATGACCAAAAAGAAGAATATCAGTATCAAGCAAATGAGCCTGATTGATTATCTGTGAATAACCAGATTTAACCCCGAAAAGGTGTCCATGAGTTACGAAGATATGCTTATTCTCAAGAGTAATTTCCTCGGAATAACGCTTTTCAGAACACCAATCACAATTACCCCTTACAGAAATAATCATCTTGTCAGGAATAGTTACAGCAAGAGTATCCATATCCTCGTTGCCATCTCCACAAAACACTACAACTTCCGCAGAAGACTGGCTTAATACAGCTTTCTGAAGTGAATAAAAATCCTTGTGTGAATCTGATACAACTACTATTCTCATATTTACCTCCATTAACATATAATGTTATCAGTACGAATAAAATATATACAGGTGGTGATTTTTATGGATAAAAAAGAAATCGAAAAGCTCATAAATTCTTTAGACCAAGTGCAAAAAAGCAAGCTTATGAATGCACTCGCAAATAAATCTGAAGCTGAACGCATATTAAGAACGCCAGAAGCACAAGCCATTATGAAAAAGCTTAAAGGAGAGAAGTAACCTATGGACGATATGTCTCAAAAGCTTATGTCATTGATGAATGACCCCGAAATCATGAGCAAAATACAGGGATTAAGTGGGCTTTTGAGTCAAGGCGAACCACAGGAACAGCCTAAGCCAAAGCCTCCAGAACCTCCTCCAAAGCCGAACGAATCAATGCTTCCTATGGATATGATGGGCACAATGATGAAAATTATGCCTATATTGAATACATTCAAAGAAGATGATGAAACAACCTGTCTACTTAAAGCATTAAGACCTTTTTTAAGTGAAGAGAAGCGTAAAAAGCTTGACGAGGGAATTCGTCTTATGCGAATAATGCGTTTACTGCCACTTCTTAAAGGAACAGATATGTTTGAAATGTTCAGATAAAGGAGGCTTGCTATGAATTCTTCAGATGATGATATAGGCAGAATGCAACAGGAAGCTGTGAGGCGTGTTCGGGATATGCAACAAAGGGCAAAGAATATATCCGCCTCAAGAACAGGCAGACAGCAAGCTCCAAAGACACAGGATAAACTGCCTGAAATTCACGAAACCGAATCGTCAGAACCTCCAGAACCACCCGAAATATCAGAAAGCAAAAAGCCGAATGATATTTTAGAGGGATTTTTTAAGGATAAGGAAAAAAGCCTTATCCTTTTGCTCTTGATACTTCTAAGTGGCGAAGAGGATAACAATGGCATTGTGCTTGCACTTCTTTATTTGCTTATCTGATTTGACCATCACCCTCAATGATAAATTTCATAGAGGTAAGCTCGTTAAGTCCCATGGGACCTCTTGCGTGAATTTTCTGTGTAGAAATTCCTATTTCTGCACCAAGACCGAACATTCCTCCGTCAGTAAATCTTGTTGAAGCATTAACATATACAGCGGCAGCATCAACCTCATTCTTGAAACGGTTAGCGTTCTTATAGTTTTCAGTTACAATGCACTCGCTGTGACCGCTTGAATACTTTGTAATATGAGCAATAGCCTCATCAATGTTGTCAACAACCTTAACTGCAAGAATATAATCAAGATATTCTGTTGCCCAGTCAGCCTCAATTGCAGGAATAACGCTGTCACCAAGAATTTCTCTTGTACGCTCACAGCCACGAAGCTCAACATTTTTTTCATCAAGCCTTGCCTTAATTACAGGCAGGGCTTTTTCTGCGATATTCTTATGTACAAGAATAGTTTCAATCGCATTGCAAACAGATGGGCGAGAAGTTTTTGCATTATATATAATGTTTGCAGCCATATCAATATCCGCACTTTCATCAACAAAAACATGGCAGTTGCCAACACCAGTTTCGATAACAGGAACTTTTGCATTTTCAACAACAGCTTTGATAAGACCTGCACCACCACGAGGAATGAGCAAATCAAGATAATCAACAAGTCCCATAAGTTCAACAGATGATTGGCGAGTTGTATCCTCAATAAGTTGGATACAATTCTTATCAAGCGCAGATTTTTCAAGAGCAGAACGCATAATATCTGCAATGCACTTGTTTGAATTGATAGCTTCCTTACCGCCACGAAGAATTACTGTATTTCCGCTTTTAAGGCAAAGAGAAGCCGCATCAGAAGTAACATTTGGACGAGCCTCAAATATAATCCCTATAACACCAATTGGAACACGAACCTTAGTTATATTAAGTCCATTAGGACGCTTACTTCCGCTAAGAACTGCACCAATAGGGTCTGGCAAAGCCACAACATCAAGTACGCCTTGAGCCATACCTTCAATACGAGTCTTGCTAAGGCTGAGTCTGTCTATAATAGATTCTGTAAGACCGTTTGCACGACCATTATCAACATCAATTTTATTTGCTGCAAGTATAGCGTCTGTATTATCTATAAGAGCTTTAGCAATAAGCTTTAATGCGTCATTCTTTTCTTCGCCCATTACAGCAAGTGTACGAGCAGCCTCTTTGGCTTTTTTACCCATTTCCTCAAGAATAGTCATTTTATTGCACCTCATCTTTTATCATAATTAAATCTTTAGCATAGGGGAGAGTCTTTATAAAATCGCAGAAAGTATGCCATTCATCAAGCTTGTGACCCTTTCTTGCATAATATATATTTATAAGAGTTTCATAATTTAGTGAGCAGGTTCTCATTTGGTTATAGCTTGACGGCAAAAGTTGAATTATATCATACCAATATTGCTTATCTTTAGTTTCAGTATATTTCAATCGAAGCTCTTCAAGTTTTGCAATAATAGTATCAAAGAAAGCCATAGAATCTTCATCTAATTTATCAAGACTGAAATCATCACGAGAAAATTCCTTGCTGTGAATCTTATGCATAGTGCTTGTAGAGTTTGCGACAGTAGCAACCTTATAAGTATCATATTCTTTCCACCAGTACATAGGTGCTGTAACATCAACTGAAATAAATATCTGTCTTAGATATTTTCTGTGGTCGCTGCCCGCTCTCGCCAGCCTCTTTGCAAGTCCGAGGTCGTTTTCTCCAAGAATATACTGTCCATTTTCATCATAGTAGCTATCACTTCTTGCCCAACTGTTAAGCGGATTTCTTGCACCTCTCATAGCATTTTCAAGGTTCATTACAGAGATTCGTTCTACCTTTAGCAATGTGTTTCACTCCAATTTTAAATTACTTGCTTGCAAGAAACATAGTTCCTACACTTTCGCCCTGAATAAGGTTTAAAAGTCTTTCAGGAGCATTCCCATTCATAACACAGCAATTTATTCCGGCTTCATTTGCGACAGCTGCTGCAGAAACCTTTGTAATCATACCGCCGGTACCTCTGTTCGAGCCTGAACCGCTTGCCATTTTACGAATATCGTCATCAATAAGCTTAACAACTTCAAAGCGTTTTGCGTCTTTATTTTTTCTTGGGTCGCAGTCATAAAGTCCGTCAATATCAGACATAATAACAAGCAAATCAGCATCAAGCAAATCGGCAACAATTGCTGAGAGATTATCGTTATCGCCGAAGTTATTTCCAACAAGCTCATCAATAGCAACAGTATCGTTTTCGTTTACTATCGGAATAATTCCCATCTCAAGAAGAGTGCTGAAAGTATTATAAGCATTTTGGCGGAGATGTTCGTTAAAGAGAACATTCTTTGTCAAAAGAACCTGAGCAACAGTATGATTATATTCTCCAAAAACCTTATCATACATAAACATAAGCTCGCATTGACCAACAGCGGCAACAGCCTGTTTATAACGGGTTTCCTTGGGTCTTTCAGGAAGATTAAGCTTGCCAAAGCCAACGCCGATAGCACCTGAGCTTACAAGTATAACTTGCTTGCCCATATTTTGGAGGTCACTCAGAACCTTACAAAGATTTTCAAAATTTTTAAGATTAAGTTTTCCATTTTCGTATGTCAAGGTTGAAGTACCAACCTTGACAACGATTCTTCTTGATAATAATTCGTTCAATTCATTCAGTCCTATTTTACAGATTTTAGCATTATTACTCTAAGTGCCTTATAATTATACCAAAAATATCAAGGTTTTACAAGTAGAAAATAACTCTAAAATGCTTTCAGAATAAAAAGCCATTTTTAGTTGCAAATTCACAGTTAAAAACAGCTTGATTAAAGATTTTAAATTAACTTTTGTTGACGCTTACCATCAATTTGCGTATAATAAATTAAAATTCCAGAAAATCTTATTATTGACAACAAATTTCCGTTGTGATAAAATAATCGGCAGACGGAATATATCACCATTGTGTCGAAATATATTGACCATATGTGTAAATTATGTATTTCCGAAACATAATTTACTATTCGGGGAGAAATCCCTATATTTTTTAAAACACAGTTAATCAACACTAACTAAAAAGAGATGATAATTATAAAAAGAAATATTATTTGTGCCATAATTTTTGTGCTGATACTGATAACTTCAACTGTTGCAGTGCTTGCGATAAATAATAATGCAAAAAATCAAGATGAAAAAATCGCCCGCATTTATCAGGACAAAAAACTTATCTATACAATAGATTTAAATTCTGTTAAAGAAACATATAGATTAACCATAGATGGCGAGGATAAGTCTGAAAATATAGTAGAGGTACGAAACGGCAGTATAGGAATTATAGAAGCAAGCTGTACCGACCATATCTGTATAGATACAGGATTTATATATAATTCATCTGTACCCGTTGTTTGCTTGCCGAATAAAATTATCATAGAAATTTCGGATAATACAGATAATTCCATAGATGCAGTTGTAAATTAGGTGATGTGAATTGAGAGAGAATAATAGCTTAAATATAAGAAAGATAGCGATTCTTTCAATGTTTGTTACAATATCATTGACAATATTTGTGCTTGAAAGTTTAATGCCACCAGTAGTCAATATTCCTGGAATAAAGCCTGGCTTTGCAAATATAGTAACGCTGTTTTTGCTTGTAAATACTAACAAACGCTCTGCATTTACAGTTTTAATTGTAAGAATAATTTTAGCTTCAATATTTGCCGGACAGATAATGTCCTTATTTTATAGCCTTTCGGGTGGTATACTTAGTTTACTTGCGATGAGCATAGTTCTATACATAACAAAGAAAAAGACAGTATGGTTTGCAAGTGTTGTAGGAGCAATTTTTCATAATATAGGACAGATTTTAGCTGCAGTTGTAGTTTTAGGCTCATGGACGGTTATTTGTTATTTACCTGTACTTTTAATTTCAGGTTGTATAACAGGTCTGATAACAGGCTTAATTACTGAATTTCTTGATAGAAGTCTTGCTAAGGGAGCTTTTCTTGATAGGCTTAATAAGATACTTTGTGTTAAAAAAGTATCTTAAAGTTAGTTATCACTAATTTATGGAGGTGGGGATTTAATGCTAATAAGAAAGATTTTGTCGGGATTTTTGTAGCATAAATTTCGATAAAAATAAAAAATGGAGGGATAATAATGCTACTTATAATTTCACTTGTGCTTGCAGTAGCTTTTGTCTTTTTATGTGGAAAAGTTCTCAAAAAGCACCCAATTTTGTTTTACAGCGGAGCAGGAATAATAACTATTGTATTGGCACTCATTCCGTTTGACGGTGTACCTGATTTTGTCAATAACTACATTCTTGCTTTATTCAGGAGAGGTTCTCTTGCAACAGCAATTTTCATCATTGTTATGTATACGGGAGCGTTGAAAAATGGTTCTGCACTAATGAAAAAGCTGATTGCCATTCGTGGTGAACTTTCGATTATGGCTTCAATAATGATACTTTGCCATAATATTTTCTTTGGAAAAATCTATTTTGTAAGACTTTTTACATCAGCTTTAACAATGCCAGTAACACAGTTTCTTGCTGCCATTGCATCATTGCTAATGCTTGTGATTATGATACCACTTACAATAATGTCATTTCCAAAGGTAAGAAAGAAAATGAAACCAAAGCTTTGGAAAAGACTTCAGCGTTTTGCATATGTTTTTTACGCTCTGATTTATATTCATATCTTCCTTTTGACATATTCAAGTGCACAGGCTCGCCGAGGAGATTACGCACTCAGTCTCATTCTTTATACAATAGTTTTTGGTGTATACCTTGTAATGCGTGTAAGAAAATATCTTCTTAAAAAGAACTCAAATATCAAGCTTGCTCTTAATGCAGGTTCAGGAATTTGTACAGTGGGAATTGTCGGAGCAGTTTGCCTCTTTGTATTTTTAGGCAATGGAAATACTGCAGCACCTGCAAGAATACCAGTTAAAACCTTTGCATATTCCTCAGAAAGTTCTGTTGCCACTGCTGATAATTCTAATGCAGAAAGCCAGCTTCATGTTGAAACCTCAGAAGTAAGCCAAATCTCAGAAACAACATCAGTTAAAAGCAAAGAAGAATCTCAGTCAACAGCTTCTGAAAGCTCAAAAACTTCATTAACATCATCAGCTTCATCAAAAGTAGAGAGTAAGTCAACAGAGAATGAAACATCAAAGAGCAATTCTCAAAGTAGCCAAATCACAACAAAAGATAATAACATTTCTAATAATAATACCACGCAAAGCAGTAAACCGTCCGCTTCAAATAACAATAATAGCAGTTCATCAAGCAAAAATAATATAAGCTCAAAGCCATCAGCTTCGAAGCCAAACCAATCTATAACAAGTAAGCCATCAAATAGTGGTAATACTGTTTCAAAGCCTGAAACATCAGCACAAGAAACATCAAAAGTACCTATTGTACAAAATAAGTATAAGAACGGAAAGTTCAGCGGTTCGGCCTATGGTTATGATGGAAATATCTATGTAACAATCACAATTAAGGACGATAAAATCACAAATATAGAGGCAACGTCAGACGAAAGCGACCGTTGGTATTTTGAGAGCTGTGTTCAAAATGTAACATCACAAATTATTGCAAGTCAAAGCACAAGTGTTGATGCAACAAGTGGTGCTACATATTCCTCAGAGGGCATTATGGCAGCGGTTGGACAAGCTTTGAACAGTGCAAAGAATTGATATGAAAAAACGAATTTTAGCTTTAATAATGGTAACTCTTTTTTTGAATCTTACAGCTTGTAATAATTCAACCGGAAAAAACTCATCAGTTTATGAAATTTCTCTTAGCAGTGATTACGATAATAGCAACGAAAAAAGTTTGTCATTTTTTGCAATGGATACTTATATGAATTTTAAGGCTTATGGCGAAAATGCAAAAACTGCTGTAAATGAGGCATCAGCTCTTGTAGAGAATTTGGAAAATAAGCTTTCTGTAACAAACCCCGAAAGTGAAATTTCCAAGATAAATTCTTCTGCAAATAATGCGATAAAGATTTCAGAAGATACGCTTACACTTATATCGACTGCTCTTGATGTCAATAAAAAAAGCGGTGGTGCGTTTGATATTACAATCTATCCAATAGTTAAGCTTTGGGGTTTTACAACAGGGAAGTATGAAGTTCCAAATAAGGAAGAAATTTTAAAAAATCTTGAATATGTTGATAGTTCAAATATTACGCTTAATGAAAAAGAAGGTACAGTAACAGTTCCCGAAAATATCGAAATAGACCTTGGTGGTATTGCAAAGGGCTATGCTGGCAAGAAAGCTGCAGAGGAAATTCGTTCTATGGGAATAGCGAGTGCTTTGCTTAATCTTGGTGGAAATATTCAGACAATAGGTTCAAAACCCGATGGCAGTGCGTGGGGAGTTTCTATATGCAATCCAGAAGATTCCTCAAAACAACTTTGTCGTATTGAAGTAGTAGATAAAGCAGTTGTAACATCTGGTGGCTATCAGAGATATTTTGAGGAAAATGGTAAGAGTTATCATCATATAATAGACCCTAAAAGCGGATATCCAGCAGAAAATGGCTTGCTTTCTGTAACGATTGTCGATGAAGACGGTATGCTTTGCGACGCACTTTCAACAACACTTTTTGTTTTAGGAAAAGACAGGGCTCTTGAATATTGCGAAAAATACGGTATAGAAGCCATTCTTATGACTGATGATAAGAAAATCTATGTTACAGATGGATTAAAAGAAAGCTTTTCTATAATTGACCAGACATCAGGCTATTTTCTCGCAGAATAGTTTACCCATAAAATTCTAAAAATTTTTTATTTTGCTTTATTGACTTTTGGAAAAATTAGGTATAAAATAAAGGCAGTTAGTTATAACTAATTAGATTATTAGAAAAAACTAACCAAAATATTTTAGGGAGGTTCGTTATGAACAGCAAAAAAACAGTTTCAGCTGTTTTGGCGACAGCACTGGTTCTTAGTGTAACATCAAGTGCAGCGTTTGCGTCAAATAGCAGCAAAAATTCCGCAGACTATGTTTACGGCACAATGAAGATTTCGTATCACGATTTTTATTTAGGAGAAAATGTTGATACAACAAAGGGTGTTACAAGCACTGATTATGTTGATGCAGTAAGCTCTGCTACTATGAATAAGTATACAAACCAAAACCTCAACGCAGGGACGTATACTTCAGAAAATGCAGACAACACAATGGGATATATCAACGGTGTTATTTTCCCTGTAAAGGTTTCAGCAGAAGATTATGCAAAGCTTAAATCAGCAAGTAATTTTGATGAGCTTGGCTTTACTGAACTTACAGAAGTTCCAGCAGTATATAAGGAGCTTACAGTAGATAATGGTGTTCTTTCGTTTAGTGAAGCTGAAGGAAAGACAGAAACCGTAGATGCAAACTATACATTCTCAACAAGTTCAAAATATGGTGACTATCAGATTTCCTTTAGCAATGTAAATGACATTTTCAATGATAATGTAGTTTATGGTGTAGTTCTTGAAACAGCAGAAGGCGATGATTACGGCCTTTATTCACAGGAAAACATCTGGAAAAACACCAAGCTTGCATGGTCAACAGGTTTTACAACAGAAGCTCATGGTTGTCCACTTCGTTCAGAACCTTATGAGGCGATTATGGGTGAAACCCTCGATAATGTACAGTATATCACAGCTAATGGTATCTATAATTTCACAATGAATCAATATGTTGCAATTAAGCACAACGGTAGTATTGATGTTAATGATGCTTATATTACAGACGGTTCAACAAGTTGCCTTGTAAGCGATATTCCAAACGATTTCGAGCCACAGGTTACAGTTGAGGGGCTTGATAGCACATATAGCAACGATAAACTCAATTTCACAAATGCAGTTCCTAATAAGTATACAGCAGTTTTGTCTGATGCAAAGGGTAAGTATGCAAGCGTTTCAACAGATTTCACACTAAAGACAACTGCTCAGGCATCACTTAAAGACGGTCAGCTTCTCCTTGATGATAAGACAGACGGTGTTGCAGATTATATCTCAGCATTTACATCTATCTCTATAACTGACCCTAATGGCGGAGTTATTAAGTATATCGAAAAAGAAAAAGGTAAGCCTACTTATACAGCCGATATATTTGACGCTAATGGAGTTATAGATATTGATGCACAATATACAGCCGCTACAACAACAGGTAAGGGTGCAAGTGCTGTAACAACTTATGAATATGGCCCTGTATTCGGTGTAGATGGAGAATATCAGATTGTTATTCAGGCAAATGGTTATGATACTGCTACACTTTCTTATACAGTAAACAGAGAGCCTTCTGCTCCTGAATCATCAGAGGAATCTTCAAACGATGAATCCTCTGATGAAGATTCAAATGTTGTTTCTAACGAATCATCATTTGAACCATCAGAGCCAAGTGATGTTGAAAGCTCAGAAGAAACATCAAATAATGAGCCTTCCGAAGTAAATAGCAATACAGATAATACAAGTAGCACAAATACATCTAACGGCAAAGACGCAGGAACAGTTGCAACAGGGGCAAACGAAACAGCTGCAGGAATTGCACTTGTCTTTATTGCAGCTGCATTGGTCGCATCAATTCTTTACAGATTTAAGAAATCTTAAATTTTAAAATTTAACCATAACCTATGAAATAGAACTGGTATCGTTTTGGGTGCCAGTTCTATTTTGTTAGTCAATACTAACGATCAGCTAATAAATTTCCCCAAAACAATAAAACAAGCAAAGAAAAATGGCATATTGTTGTAAAACTTACTGAGGGCAGAACAAGCCTTGACAGAGATTATATAGATATATTACAGCAAGGAAGAAAGTTCAAGATTTATCTGAATACAGCACTTGAGCTTGAAGTTTATGATGAAAAAGACAAAAAGCTTAAAACACTTCCAGCCGTTGGTGCAAAGGCATCAAATGCAGAGTTTAAGCAGATGAAGAAACAGCTATGCTTGCAGATAGATGCTGGACAGTCGATGCGTGGGAAAGCTTTCTCAAAACAAATGAATAAAAAAAACGGTGCAGTTCCGAAAAGGTTCTGCACCGTTTTTATGTATTAAGCTTGTATAGAAATTCCAGTATATTCATAATCAAGCTTGTAACCAAGCCATTCTGCAAGATGTAAGGAAACCTCGTGGGCAGCGTCCCAAGAGGGCAACCTATCTTGCTTCAAACTTTCCTTTATAAACTCATATGAAGCAATTCTTGCAAGTCCACGCTTGCGAAAATCTGGATTAGTAGCGATTATAACCTCATATCCGCTGCTATAATAGCTAAAAGAAGTAGCACCACAAACTAATTTATCATTGTATGTTATGCCAAAACCTAAGCCATTTTTGAGAAAATCATTACAGCCATTGAAATTATTGCAAAAACCATCTGACCAATCCTCATTCATAGCTTGGGTATATAAGTCTTTATCAAAGCGTTTGAGAGCAAAACCATCGGTTAGTTTGTATGAATATTCAGGCAAGTTAGGAAATTCTTTGATAGTTTCAAAGCGTCTTTGTATATGTGCCTTTTCGCCATAATGCTTTATTATCTCATCACGAATTTCTTTGTTATCTGAAATAAAGACTAAGTGTCCATTTCCGATAAAATTCATAAATTCATTAAGAAATGCCTTATCAAGAACACCACCAATATAGATATAACCAAGAAAAGCGATTGCCATTTTAGGATTTTCGCTTTCACCATATACATCTCCCATAAGACCCTCAAGACAGCTTGTAAGAGCCGTATCACTTATACCCTTAAAGAGATGTGCGGAATTTTTAATTTGTTGTAAATTAAGTTTTATCATTTTGATTATTCTCCAATGCAAAAATATCATTAAGCGTTTTTGTTGCAGTTTTAGTTTTAAAGAGCTTGTTTCTTACATTTACGATTGCGTCTTTTGAAAGATTATCTTCGTAGGCATTAACAAGAAAATCAGCCTCAACGAGTATCTGATAATCAAGACCGTCAATCATATTATAGGTGTGGTGGTGTCCGACAAGAAAGCATACACGCTCGATTATTTTTTCATCAACGCCAAGCTTGTTAAGTAGCTTTTCAGCCTCGTCAGGACCAAGCATTTCTTGATATTTTCCCGAAGAACTGCCATAAAGTTCTTCGCTTTTCTTTATGCCAATATCGTGTACAGCCGCCGCAATTTCAAGAATTTCCTGATTTTCAGCAGAAAGTTTCTCAGCCTCACCGATAGTTTTTGAAAAGGCATAGACTTTAAGAAAATGCCCAACACGCTTAGGGTCACCCGAAAAATATTCGGTCATTGCTGAAATTACTTTAGTTATGTTCATTAACCTTCCTCCTCAGATTAACAAAGACAATGCCCGCAGTTACGAGCAATATAGAAATCAGATTAGGGATAGTAAAAATATTCTCTCCAAGTACAATTCCCGAAGTAATCGTACCAAAAACGGGAATCATAAGCGTAAATGTGCTTATGATACTTACATCATTATGCTTGAGCAAAACAGTCCATATAGCAAAGGATACGCTTGAAATCAACGAAAGATACGCCATAACTATAAAACAATCAAGCGAAGTGAAAGCAATTCCGCCTGAGAAAAGCATACCAATGATAATTAGTAAACCTCCGCCGATAGTAAGCTGTGCCGCCGAAACAAAAACAGGGTCAGAATCTTTTGAAATCTTCTTTGCAAAAATATTTCCCAAAGCACCGCAAAGATTAGATAGAAATAAAAAGCTGTCACCTATAAAGGAAAATTCGCCAATAAAATTTCCGCCACCAATATTTATAAGTACAATACCACAAAAGCCTATGCAACAGCCAATAAGCTTTTTAGCTGTAATCTTATCGCCCTTAAAGAAAAGCGGTGCAAGTAAAACTCCCAAAAAAGCCGAAAATGAAGTATATATTGAAGATTTAGTTCCGGTAACAAAGACAAGAGCAACATAGAGAAAAATATATTGCAAGGCTGTCTGCATTATTCCGAGTGAGGCCATTTTGACAAGCTCTCTTTGTTTAGGAACAAAAAATTTCTTTCTCATTATTGTAAGAGCAATATAGACAACTACTCCAGCCGAAAAAAATCTTACTCCTGCAAAGACAAGCATAGATGGAATATCATTACTTTCTATTGAGAATATTTTATAACCTTGTTTGATTGCCGCAAAAGCAGTTCCCCATAGAGCAGTACAAAGCAGAGCTAAAAGCGTAACAACAAGCTTGTTTTTCAGAAGATTATTCTTCAATGTTGTCAGCACCAGATTTCTTTAGCAATTCTGAGATATTTTCTCTTTCAGCTTTAAGTTCATTAGCTTTTTCACGCTTATTAAAAAGTTCAGCTTTTATAATTTTTTCATCATAAAGCCTTACAAGCATAGAAAGCAAAAAGTTATCATTGTTATATTTTGAGATTTTTTCAGATAGAATGTCAAAGGCTTTTTCAAATTCTGCATATTCCTCAAGAGCAGATATGTATAATCTCATAGCTTCAGCATTGAGGTTTTCAGTATCGACGCTGTCAAGCAAATTATGACCATCACACCTTTCTCCACGCCTGTTCATAAGCATAGTTCTGAGTATAGTAAGTTCGTCCTTGCATTCTGAATTATCGGTATCAAGAATATGTCTTTCTGCTCGTTCAATGTCATTTATTTTTATTAAAAATTCAATACATAAAAGCCTTGTAGAAGTTTCATAGCTGATAAAGGCACAGCAATCGTTGAGGTATAATTCAAGGTATTTAGGACTTTTTCTTGTTTCAGAAGCTATAAAAAGCTTTTGTTTAACATGTTCTAAAGTTTGTTGTTTATCCATTTGAATTTCCTTTCTGAATAAGGGATTATCTCTCAAACTTGACAAATTCTCCATTTTTATTTTTGATAAACATAGAGCCGTATGGTTCGTCAAGAAATTTAAGAATACTTGGCTCATAGTTGCAAAGAGTATTCAGATGATATATTCCAGATTTGCTTGTATCATTCATATACTCATCATCTTCATCGCCAGCCATAAATCTCCAGCCACTATCCTGATTATCGAGAGGCATTTCACGATAAATAAATCTGATTTCAGCACCGTCTACAATTATTCTGTCCGTAGCAAAACAACCAGTATGTGAATCTTTTGTTTCAAATAAGTCTTCCATAATTGATTTTGGAATTTTATATTTCTTGCGTCCATTTTCGCAGAAATTTTTTCTGCTAATATCAAGAACAGGATTTAGCTCTCCAACAAGATTAAATAAATCGTCTGCACTGGTATCAATTTTATAATTCATTTCTTCTTCATATAGAAGATATATCTGATAAAAACAAACCTTTTCACCATTCGGAAGTTCTAAAACATTATCCTCCATTAAAGGCGAATTGCCAAGAATAACACCCGAAAGTTCAGTGTTATCAAAATATGGTTCTCCATTTGAGATTGTATGCCCCCAACCAATCCATGAATTTTCCAATATAGGTAGATGTGCAAGAGATTTCATAAGTCTTAGTGGCCAGAACCATTTTTCATTCGAGCTTTTAACATGCCAGCTTTTTGGCAAGCATAAAACAAGCTCAGCTCGGTCATAAAATTCATCACTTGGAACAGTCATTTTGTGAGCACCCATTCCACAGGTTACAAGCGTATAAAACTCATGTTCATCATTTGGTGGAATAAGCAAAAGGTCACAGCTTATATCAGTAGTTGAAACATCTCGCAAAACATTATTATATTCACCTATGTTATCTTCGATAAACATTTCAAGGCTTATAACTTCTTCATCAGAATAAGCTTCAGCTACTGTATTTTGAGAATTAAAATATGAATCATATAATTCTTTATCTAAAGCTTCAAGCTTTTGTGAATATTCAGAAAAAAGTTCATCATTACCATATTCAGATGTAGCAAAGCAAAGAAAAAGCAAAGTATCTATATCCTTTGGGTCTATTTCGTGAGTTTTTTCAAAGCAAGGGATAGCCTCATCATAATTTCCACTATGATAATAGCTCATACCAAGATAGAAATAATATTTAGCAATTTCTTCTTCGTTATCATCAGGTTCAATAGATTCTAAAAGTTCGATAGCTTCATCATATCTATCTAAACTAAAATAAGCACCTGATAATAGTACATTAAGTTCATAAGGTCTGTCGTTTTCAGGAATTTCTATTATTATATCAATAATTTTTTCAAATTCCTCATCGTGGTTTAAAACCTCAATTTTATCGAGAAACTCTCTATATTGATTATCGTCTGTAAAATATTGATTATTGCTCATAAAATCACCACTTGCTTGATTACAATATAAAATAATTTTTGAATATAAGTAATTATAGCATTGAGAGTGAAAAGTGTCAACGAATAGCTTTACGGTGGATTATCTGAAAAATGAATATTAATTTTAAATTTAATGATTTTCTGAAATTTTGCAAAATTATGACATTTTTTCCGCTTATTTACTCTATAAACAGGTTTAAACAATTCTATATTTATGCTATAATTTTTAATGATAAATTTATTTTAAAGGAAGAAATTTAATGATAAGATTGCTTATAGTCGAGGACGATAAAAATATAGTAAAAATGCTCGAGGCAACTGTTTCAATAGCTGGATATGAAAGTGATTCTTGTTATGACGGAAAAACTGCTATTCAAAAAATAAATGAGAACGATTATGATTTAGTTTTGCTTGATGTAATGTTGCCAAATTTCAATGGTTTTCAGGTTATGGAACACATAGATACAGAAAAAACTCCTGTAATATTCCTTACAGCCTTACAAGATGTTACAGATAAGGTAAAAGGTTTAAAGCTTGGGGCAGAGGACTATATAGTTAAGCCATTTGAGGCAGTAGAACTTCTTGCAAGAATTGAGGTTATACTAAGACGCAGACATAAAAACAACAATATAATAAAATATGGCGATATAACTGTAGATATTTCACGCCATATAATAAAAAAGCAAGGAATAGAAATTCAGCTTACACCAAAAGAATTTGAGCTTACGGTATTCTTTATGCAAAACCTTGATATAGCTCTTACAAGAGAACGCTTGATTTCAGCAGTATGGGGATATGAATATATGGGAGAAACTCGAACAGTAGATACTCATGTTCAGCAAATTCGCAAAAAACTTGATTTGCAGGATTCTCTCATAACCGTTCCAAAGCTTGGATATAGGCTTGAAAGTAAATCATAACCAGAGGTGAACTAATTGAAGCTATGGTTTAAGGTGTTTATTTCGGCTTTATTTCTTGTAATTGCCGCTATAAATGCCACAGCATTAGTCGTTCTTTCAAATAATCAACATATGACAATAACTCGCGAGAGAAGTCGTGCAGTGTCTTCACACGAGTTTATTTGTGCATCAATAAGCAATAATATAACTTATCAAAGAATGAAATCAGAAGCCTTTATGCTCTCCAAAGATGATATAGACAAGGTTATCGAGCATATACTTTCTCAACAGCTTGAAGAAAACGCTCTTGCCATAATATCAGACAGCGAAAATAACATATCATATTATGGAGAAGAAAAGCCTGATATAAAAACACTTTCTGAAAAGATTACAAGTGAAGACAATCTTGCCTCTATAATATTGGATTGTGGAGAAAATACATATATGTTTGTTGGTTCAATATCAAGCTTTGAAGGCAAGGAATATAAAGTTTTTACGGCGAATAATATTACAGAAGTTTATAATGAGAGGAATAAGGAACTATTTTTTGTGCAGATTCTTTCTGTTGTTTTGGCAGCAGTGATTGCTGTAATCTTACTTTTACTTATAAAATTACTTTTCAGACCTCTTGGCAGAATCAATAAAACCATCAATAAAATAGCCAGTGGAGATTATAGCCTTAGAGTAAGTACAAGTGGCAGTGAAGAATTTCAACAGCTCGCAAATAATGTGAATTCTATGGCTGTTTCTGTTGAGGAAAATTATAACAGAATAGAATCAATAGCCGAGGATAGAAAACGCTTTATAGATAGCCTTTCTCACGAAATGAAAACCCCATTGACATCTATACTTGGTTTTGCGGATATTTTAAGGATAAAGAAAAATGTAACCCCAGATGAGCTTAATGAATATTCATCTATTATAGTAGAGGAATCAAAGCGTTTAAAGGCTATTTCTGGTAAGCTTATGGAACTTGTTTCCTCTGGAGATTCTGAGCTTGAGTTGAATCCAGTCAGAACAGATGTAATATTGAATGAACTTAGTATAGTTTTTGAACCTATGATGAAAGCTAAGTCTATAACACTTTTTACTCATATTGAACCTTTAATAATAAATGCAGATGCAGATTTATTTAAATCAGTGATATATAACTTTGTAGATAATGCAGTTAAAGCGTCATTTGAGGGAGGAAAGATTGAGCTTACTTGTCGTAGTGAGGGAGAGTATGCTGTAATCACAGTGCGTGATTATGGTATGGGAATAGCTGAGGAAGATAAAAAGCGAATTTTTGAACCGTTTTATATGGCAGATAAAGTCCGTTCAAGAAAACTTGGCGGAGCAGGCTTAGGACTTGCTCTGTGTGCAGAGATTGCCAAAAAGCATAATGCAAAAATAGAGTTTGAAAGTGAACTTGGCAAAGGTACTATTATAAGTATTTGTATAAAGCAAAGTGAGGGTAAAATCAATGAGCAAATTTAAGAAATTTATACTTCCGACTTTGCTTTTGACACTTGCTATGGGAGCGGAAATAACGGGTATAATTTTCTGTGGAAAAATGTTGCCTGACTATAAAAATGAAATCTTTACTGAGGAAAAGAAAAATATAACACAGCTTATCTTTGTAGATGATGGAGATAACTCTCGGTTTTATCCGTGGCTCTCATATCGTGAAGATGAATTGATTTCCGCACCATCATATATTACAAGTCACATTTATGACCAAAGCTTAGATACGTTTGCAAATAGTTTGGGTGATGATAGATATAATTATGACGATGAAGCATTGAAAAAGATTATGTTGGAGAACATTAATGAGATGATATTTTATGTTATTCAAACTCTTGATATAAATAATATTCCAAAAGAAAATACAGATTTTTCTCAAAATGTTGAATTTGACAATAATGCATCAATTATGCATATAAAAGATTTCAAATATACAAACCAAAATAATAAAGTAAAGCTTTTAGATTTAGTTATGAAATTAGGAGATAACAGTATCTTATATTTCAGAGTAAGAAGTGAAAATCCACCTAAACCAGATTCTCAAGAAATAAATCAAAAAAGCAAAGAAATTTCAGAAAATGTAGGTTCTGCTATAGATTACTTAACGAAACTTATGGAATCTCAATATTCTGAAACAGCACTCACAGATATGTATTTTTCTGAACAAAACGAATATGAAGAAGATGTTGCTGAACAACCCTTAGAGAGTAATATAATATATGATTATATATCATCAATTTATATGCCTGAAATGTATGTAGATAACGGAAACTATGTTTTTTCAACAATAGCCGATGATAAGTTTGCATTTCCAATAAGAGTAGTTATTTCATCAATGATTTCAAACTCACAATATACAGTTTTTTCTAATGGAGATGAACTGATACTTGTTTTAAGTGGAAATGACAACACTTCAAAATATTCAGATACGATTTTATATTACAGCATAAGTGATAAGAAACTTACAGGCTTTAGTATGAAAAGCACATTTTGACAATTTTCTTGCAAAAAACAGAATACTCTGTAACAGTTCCTGAGTTATATTTGATTTATTCAGATAATGCAGAAGTGTTTATGGAGGAATTTCAAAATGAAACAATATATGTCGGAATATGAAAAATTTGTATTCTTAAATAGTTCAGGTAGTTTTACACAATCCGAAAATTGGTGCAAAATAAAAAACGAATGGAAATCGGAGAGAATAATAATTCGTGATGAGAGCGGAAATATTATAGGAACTATGCAAATTCTGATTAAGAATATTCCGCTGATGAATACAGTTTTTATGTATGCTCCAAGGGGTCCTGTGTGTGATTGTCACAATTTGGATATACTTAGCAAAATTATTGAACAGGCAAAACTTCTTGCAGAAAAACACAAAGCATATATGCTTAAAATCGACCCTATGATTTCATATGATGATATTGAATCCATAAACAATTTAAAACGCTTGGGTTTTAAATATAATGCCGATATACCAGAAGATAATACAATTCAATGTCAGCGTAATTACATACTTGATATTAAAAATAAAACCGAAGATGAGATTTTTTCCTCGTTTCATTCAAAGTGGAGATATAATATAAGGCTTGCTGTTCGTAAGGGCGTTTCTTGCAAATATTATGGCGTAGAAAAGCTTGATGATTTTTGTGAGCTTATGCAAGCAACTGGAAAACGAGATGGTTTTGCCATTCGCTCTAAGGAATATTTTGAGAAATTTCTTTCTGCTTTTGAAGAAAATGCCAGACTTTATATGTGCTACTCTCCCGATGGTGAGGCAATTTCGGGAGCATTAACAGTAAGATATGGCAATAGAGTCAGCTATGTTTATGGAGCGTCAAGTGATACTCAAAGAAATCTTATGCCAAATTATTTAATGCAGTGGAATATGATAAAATGGGCTATTGAATCACAATGTGATATATATGATTTTATGGGAATACCTCATTGTGATGAAGAAAATCATTCTAATTATGGAGTATATCGTTTCAAGAAGGGCTTTAATGGCGAAATTGTAAAGTATGCTGGTGAATTTGATTATATTTTTTCAAATGTAAAGCATACAGTAATTTCATTTTTGCTGCATTCAATAGGCTATACAAAGCTATAAAAAGTAGAACCCCCGGTCAAACCGAGGGTTCTACTTTTATAGACTTTTCAATATTATTTTACGCCATATTTGTCATAGTATGCGTCAATAGCGGATTTAAGTTTATCATCAATTATAACCTTGCCCTTATATTCCTTATTGTAAAGATGCTCTACAACTTCCGCCATAGTTACTATTGCAGTTGTTTTAAGTCCGTATTTCTCTTCAATTTCGGAAAGTGCTGATTTTTCACCCTTTCCTCTTTCCATACGGTCAACAGAAACAACAAGTCCAATCGGATTTACATCTCCTTGAGCCTTAATTATTGGAAGTGTTTCCTCGATTGATGTACCAGCTGTTGTAACATCTTCAATAATAACAACTTTATCACCATCAGAAATAGGACTTCCAAGAAGAATACCCTTATCACCGTGGTCTTTTACTTCTTTTCTGTTTGAGCAATAGCGAATGTCTTTGTTATATTTTTCACTAATTGCAATAGTTGCAGCAACGGAAAGCGGAATTCCCTTATATGCTGGTCCAAAAAGAACATCAAAATCAAGTCCGAAAGTTTTGTTGATTGCTTCAGCATAATACTGTCCAAGCTTTCTAAGCTGTGCACCTGTTCTGTAAAATCCAGTATTTACGAAAAATGGTGTTTGACGGCCGCTTTTTGTAACGAAATCTCCGAATTTAAGTACCTGACAATCAACCATAAATTCAATAAACTGCTTTTTATATTCTTCCATGAAAAATCCTCCATTTTTCAAATTTTAGTTTCAGTTTTTATTATAACATAAAATTTGTGCTAATCCAACCTTTTTAATGACATTTTATTCGAAAATACAGCAAATCGTTTTCACTACATTCCTATATACTCTATAAATAAAAAATCCTCGAAAAATGACTTCGAGGATTTTTTGTGTATTCAAATAGAATTTTAATATTACTGTGCAGTATCAAGTTCAATAATTTTTCCGTCAAATTTTTTCTCATAAGTTGATAGAGCATTTCTAACCATATTAAATAATACTTCGTATACACCACCATATTTTTTAAGTGTGCAAACACTTCTATAAGAATAGCTAAGGCGTTTACAACCTTCAGCTTTTCTATTGTATTTAAAATCAAGCATGGCAAGCTGATATAAGGTATAGGAGTATGAATATACAAGCGAAATCTTTTCAGATTCCATATCAAATTCTTCTTTCATAATATCCAAAGCATTAGTGTAAGAAGATATAGCAGATTGATACATTCTTGCTCTGAAATAAGCATCAGCAAGATTTATATAGCATCTTCTGCGAACAGATAAAGCATATTTATCCGACATAAATAATTCATTATCAGTATATTGCTTAATTTCTCTAAATGCAAGTCGTGCTGATTCAATAGACATACCTTGTTCATCAAGATATTTTGAGAAAATCATACTTATTTCGACATATATATCACAAATTTTAGTTGAACGCTTAAATCCTTCTTTATAGTCCGACCAAACATCAAGCAATTTATATTGTAATTCAATAGCTTTCATATATCTTTGTTTTTCGCAAAGAATAAGACTCTTAGTAGAGTAAAGAACATCAATAATTTCACAATAATTATTAAATTTGTTTTCTTGTAGGCGTTTGCAGAAAGAAAGCCCCTTTTCAATAGCTTTTTCAGCATTATCGTAATCTTTCGATTCAAAGTAAGCTCTGCTAAGAATACTATATGTATGTGAAATATAATTTACTAATTCTTCATTTTCTCCATATTTTTCAAAAAGATTATTTAATGTATCTAAGCACTTTAGACATTGCTTAATAGCATCGTCAACCTGATTAATCTCAAGCATAATTATTGCAATGTTTATATCATTTAATATAATTCCCATATTGTTTTCATAGCAATCTTTAACTTTGTTATATTCAATAAGTGCATCAGAAGACTTATTAAAATAATTTATAGACTTATCCGGAGCAATATCCTGATAGGCATAAGCAATTCTGCTATTAAGGAAAGAAATCCACTTAGGGTCTGGCTTTGCTTCTGTTCTAATCATTAGTTTTAAAGCTGTTTTAGCATTACTGAGAGCTTTAGAATCAATATTTAAAGCAGAGTAATGCAAAGCTATATCTGCATATATTTCCCAAATATTTCTCCAAAAATCATTTCCGCCATTCATTTTATATTGTTTTGCAATTTTAAGCTCAATATTTCTAAAATTAAGAGCATTAAGATGATTAAAGAACTTTTCCTCAAAAATTTCAGCAAAATCACAAGTTAAGTCTGCTAAATTATATAAACGCTCTAAAACGGAATGTCTTGATAGATAGGGATTATTATCTGCATTTAGGCTAGTTACCTCAGCATATATTTCTTTAATATAAAGTTCTATTACTTCTTGATTTGGCGCAACATCTTGTTGATTGAGTTCTTCAAAAAATTCATTTAAACGATCGAATATAAGACCATGTTGTTCATTCATTATAAATTCTCCTTATTATTTTCTTAGAAATAGATTCTCAAATATATAATTAAAACAGTATAAATTTCATCGTGAAATATTAATATAAAAATGACTTTTTATAAGCGAAATTAAAGCATAATTCTTACTTCATTATACTTACTTTTTACGAATTGGTCAAGCTAAAAATAAGTAAATTTTATTTTGGTATAAAAACAAAAAAGCTACCGAAAATATTAATTTGGTAGCTGAAAATTGCAATATAAAGGGATTTTTGGGTATGTTACTATATTACTAAATTATTTTTTGTTATATTTATTTTAAAATAAAAAGTCTTTATTATGTTATTTTTAGATTTATTTTTTAGATTACATAATAGATATAAGTATCGAATTTTAAGAAAAATTACCACACAAAAGTGACTTTTTGTGTTCGTGTACATATAACCATTTATTATGTTAATTTTTGTAATAAAATAACACAGTTTATACAACGCAGTACTATTTTTGATTTAAGTGTTTTTCCAACTTTTAATCATTCTTTCATACATTTCTGATAAGTCAATATCACTTTTCCAACCGAGTGAACGAAGTTTTTCTGATGAAAGTTTCATTTTTACTGATGGGGCATAGCCAAATTGCAATGCATCTTTTGGAATATCGAATACCACAGAGATTTTTCCGCTTTTTTCTGCAACCATTTGGGCCATTTCTGCTATGGTCATATTTGTATTTTCATTGGTGATATTATATGCTGCGCCATTTTCACCACGAATAAGTATATAAAGTATTCCAAGAATACAATCACGAGTGTAGCAATAGTTTCCAGTGGATTCTCCTTTTGTATGAAGAATAATATCTTCTTCATTTATAAGACTTCTCGCAAACTGTGCGAAAACTCTTGTTTCATTTTTGCTTACTCCCGCACCAAAGGTCTGAGCAAGACGAGCTATTTTAATAGGAAGATTATATTCGTGAGCATAAGAGGCACAAAGACATTCGCACATTCTCTTTCCCTCAGGGTAGCAACTTCTTACATTAAGTACATCTACATAACCATAGTTATTTTCGCTTACATATGGTAGAGAAGCATCGGGAGAACCGTAAACCTCCATACTTGATATATAAACAACTGATTTAACATCGTTTTCTTTAGCAAGCTCTAATATGTTTCGTGTACCATCAACAGCAACACAGATTGTTTCAACTGGTTTAGTAACCATTTCTTTAGAATTAGTAACACTTGCACAGTGAATTATGTAATCAATTTTATATTCAGTTTGGATTTTTTGAAGAACATCTCCGATAACAAGTGAAATATCCCCACGCTCGAGAAGTTTGCTGAATACAGTTTTTGCTTTTTCAGGATTTCTTACAAGAGCAAGAATTTTCATATTAGCATTATGAATACGATTTATAGCTGCAAGAGCCTTTACAGCATAAGAGCCGACAAGTCCTGTTGCACCTGTAACAAGAATAGTGGAATTTTTAAGCTTATTAATATCAGGAAAAGAGTTCGCAATATAATCCAAATCTTCTTGTAGAATGTAATCTTTAGTTTCAAATGTACTCATTTATTTAATTCCTTTCAATCTTAATTTTATAAATTTATTATATCAATCTGCGTTAGAATATGCAACTTATATAACGATAATCTTCATACTTTCCATTTCAATTATTTTATGAAGAAGGTAAGCTAATATTCGTAGCCATTAAATTGTCAATCTTTATTTCTTTGCCTGATATATCATTTTTCGTTTACTTGTTCAAAAACTCTGCATAGAGGAATTATTGACTTTATGCAATAATCTGATATAATTATATGAGAAATTATTCAAAATTTATCAAAGGAGCTTTTAGAATGTCAAAATATAAGATAAACACAAGATGTGTACAGGGTGGATATACTCCAGGAAATGGTGAACCTCGACAAGTTCCTATTATTCAATCAACAACCTTTAAATACGATACAAGTGAGGCTATGGGCAAGCTTTTTGATTTGGAGGAATCTGGATATTTCTATACAAGACTTCAAAATCCTACAAATGACCATGTTGCGGCTAAAATTGCGGAGCTTGAGGGCGGTACAGCAGCAATGCTTACATCTTCGGGACAAGCAGCAAATTTTTTTGCACTCTTTAATATTTGTGAGTGTGGAAGCCACATAGTTGCATCGTCATCAATATACGGCGGAACATTTAATCTTATTGCAGTAACTATGGCTAAAATGGGTATCACAGCTACTTTTGTTTCTCCTGATTGCACAGAGGAAGAACTTAATACAGCATTTCAGGATAATACTCGTGCTGTTTTTGGTGAAACTATCGCAAATCCTGCACTTACTGTTCTTGATATTGAAAAATTTGCAAAAGCAGCACACTCACATGGAGTTCCACTTATAGTTGATAATACTTTTCCAACTCCGATAAATTGTCGTCCCATTGAATGGGGTGCAGATATTGTTACACATTCAACAACAAAATATATGGACGGACATGGTGCAGCAGTAGGCGGAGCTATTGTTGATTCAGGTAAGTTTGATTGGATGGTTCATGCAGAGAAATTCCCTGGTTTATGCACACCTGACGAATCATATCACGGAATTACATATGCAGAAAAGTTTGGAAAGGAGGGCGCTTTTATAACAAAATGCACTGCACAGCTTATGCGTGATTTTGGTTGTATTCAATCTCCACAAAATGCATTTCTCCTAAATTTGGGTTTGGAATCACTTCATGTTCGTATGCCTCGCCATGTTGAGAATGGTCAGGCGGTTGCAGAATATTTGCTTAATCACCCAAAGGTAGCTTATGTTAATTATTCTGGTTTACCAAGTGATAAATACTATGCACTTGCACAAAAATATCTTCCTAATGGTGGTTGTGGTGTTGTATCATTTGGCTTAAAGGGTGGAAGAAAAGCAGCGGAAGCGTTTATGAAAAACTTGAAGCTTGCTGCAATAGAAACCCATGTTGCAGATGCAAGAACTTGTTGTCTTAATCCTGCTTCATCAACACATCGTCAGATGAATGATGAACAACTCAAAGCGGCAGGAGTTCCAGCAGAGCTTATTCGTATTTCTTGCGGAATAGAAGATAAGGAAGATTTGATTGCAGATTTAGAACAAGCTCTTAATAATTGCTAATAGGGAAAGCTTCTTTACTAAATTTTAAAAAGTCGGGTATAATACTTCGCAAAATGCAAAAAATGGTGTATAATATAAATTACGGAATCTATTATATAGAAGGAGTCTAAAATGTTAGAATTAAAGAATATTTCTTTTTTAGCTGAAAATGACGAGGGAAAAAAAGAAATTATACACAATGTCAGCTTGAGGATTGATGAACGCTTTGTCGCATTGACGGGTCCTAATGGTGGAGGAAAATCAACTCTTGCAAAGATTATTGCAGGTATATATACTCCGACAGACGGTCAGATTATATTTGATGGTGTTGATATAACAGGCAAAAATATCACTGAAAGAGCAAGAATGGGTATAAGTTTCGGCTTTCAACAACCGGTTCGTTTTAAAGGTATTACCGTTCAGGATTTAATAAATCTCGCAACAGGCAAAAAACTTTCGGTTGCTCAAATTTGTGATTATCTTTCAGATGTCGGACTTTGTGCAAGAGAATATATAAATCGTGAGGTTAATGCAAGTCTTTCTGGTGGTGAGCTTAAAAGAATTGAAATAGCAATGGTTATGGCAAGAGGCACAAAGCTTACTATATTCGATGAACCAGAGGCTGGAATAGACCTTTGGAGCTTTAGCAATCTTATTTCTGTATTCGAAAAAATGTATGAGAAAAAAGGCGGCACTATTCTTATAATATCTCATCAGGAGCGTATCCTTAATATTGCGGATAGAATAATTGTTATTGCAAATGGCGAAATCGTTAAGGATGGCAAAAAAGAAGATGTTCTTGATGGACTTCTCACAGCAAAAACCTGTGCCGCACTCATAGATAAGATGTAAGGGAGGGAATATAATATGGCACTTGATAAAATTCAAATGAATTTACTTAAAGAGGTTGCAAACCTTGAATCAATACCAGAGGGTGCATATAATATTCGCTCTAATGGTAAGCTTGAAGCAAGAAACTGTACGGAAAATATAGAAATCATCACAAAAAAGGATAAACCGGGCATAGATATTATAATTCGTCCAGGAACTAAAAACGAAAGAGTAGATATTCCTGTTATTCTTACGCAGACAGGACTTAATGACCTCGTTTATAATGATTTTTATATTGGAGAGGGAGCCGATGTTCTTGTTGTTGCTGGTTGCGGTATTCATAATGTAGGCGATAAGGATTCCGAACATGATGGTATACATTCATTTCATGTTGGTAAAAATGCTCGTCTTAAATATATAGAAAAGCATTATGGCGAGGGTGACGGCAACGGTGCAAGAATACTCAATCCTACCACAATAGTTGAGATTGATGAAAACGGCTATATGGAGATGGAAACCGCTCAAATTAAGGGTGTTGATTCAACATATCGTCTTACAAAGGCTGTTCTCAAGGATAAGGCTACACTTGTTATACACGAAAAGATTATGACTCATGGCAAACAGACGGCTACCACAGAATTTCATGTAGACCTCAACGGTGAAAATAGTGGTACTCATGTAGTTTCTCGTTCTGTTGCAAAAGGTGATTCTCATCAGAAATTTATATCTTGTGTCAATGGTAATAATCTTTGTAATGGTCATACTGAGTGTGATGCTATTATTATGGATAACGGTACAGTTACAGCTGTTCCTGAGATAACTGCAAATGATGAAAACGCAAGCCTTATTCATGAGGCGGCTATCGGTAAGATTGCGGGCGAACAGCTTATCAAGCTTATGACTCTTGGACTTACCGAAAAAGAGGCCGAGGAGGAAATCATTAACGGCTTCCTGAAATAGTGCGTGATAGTCGTTTTTGCCAATTTACTCTCCCAAGACACTTAAAAGTTTTGGTCAAGCTTTTTCAAAAGCTTGCAGGGTTGAGGGACGGAGTCCCTCGTGGGTGTTAAGGGCGTTGCCCTTAACATTCTTTGCTTTTTAAGGGCGGACAAAGTCCGCCCTTTTTGACTAATGTTGCTAACGAAAGAATTTAAGGGCGAACCTTGTTCGCCCTTAAGGGGCAAGATAGGTTAAGGGCTTCGCCCTTAAAACCCACCAAAGGCTCTGCCTTTGGAAACCGCGAGCAACTTTCACCAGCAAAGCTGGTGTAGAAAAGGCTCGAGCGAAACTTTTAATTGTCTTTTGGGAAGTTCATCAGCTAACTTGACAATTCTTGTAAAATACGGTACTATATTTAATATAAAAACTGAATAAATTATTTACGGGGGTATCGGATAAGCGTCCGATTGAGAATTAAACCCTTTGAACCTGTCGGTTGATACCGTGGTAGGGAAGTAAATTTGTAGAAATTGAGATTTTTACTATCCTTAATATAAGCGGAATTATACCGCATATTTTAGTTCTCAAGTTGTTAAGCCTGCCGTTGTGCAGGCTTTTTTTATTCTTAGGAGGTGGATTTTATGAAAACGGCTTTGACTATTGCAGGCTCGGATTGCAGTGGTGGAGCAGGAATACAAGCGGATTTGAAAACCTTTTCGGCAAATGGCGTTTTCGGAATGAGTGTAATTGTTTCAGTTGTTGCTGAGAATACTTCTCGTGTAATATCTGTTGAAGATATTTCTCCGGAAATGATTAAGAATCAGATTGACGCTGTTTTTGAGGATATTGAAGTAGATGCCGTTAAGGTTGGTATGCTTTCATCAGAAATTTGTATGAAAGCTGTTGCAGAAAAGCTTCGTCAGTATAAACCGAAATATACTGTCATTGACCCAGTTATGGTGGCAAAGGGCGGACACGCTCTTATGAAACCTGAAGCACTTGAAGCCTTGAAAACGGAAGTTATTCCGCTTGCATATGTTCTTACGCCGAATATTCCAGAGGCAGAAACGATTACAGAAATGAGCATAGAAAGTCAAGAAGATGTGCAAGAGGCTGCAAAGAAGATATATTCGCTTGGTGCAAAAAATGTTTTGATTAAAGGCGGACACCTTTCGGGAGATGCAATAGATTTACTTTATGATGGTAAATCGTTTTATACCTTTACAACTGAACGCATAAACACCAAAAATACTCATGGAACAGGTTGTACATTTTCATCAGCCATTGCCGCAAACCTCGCAAATGGTTTAACCTTAAATAAAGCTGTTGAAAAAGCAAAAACTTATATAACAACAGCGATTGAACATTCACTTCCGATAGGAAAAGGACATGGACCAACAAATCATTTTTATGAATTATATATGAAAGGACTGCAATTATGAGCTATAAAACACAGATGGAGGCCGCTAAAAAAGGCATAGTTACAAAGGAAATGGAAATCGTTGCACAGAAAGAGCAAATGGACACTAAGGAGCTTATGGAGCTTGTCGCTAAGGGTACAGTTGCTATTCCTGCAAATATCAACCATAAATCTCTAAGCGCAGAGGGCATTGGCGACGGACTTAAAACAAAAATCAATGTGAATCTCGGAATTTCTGGCGACTGCAAGGACTATACTCTTGAGTTTGAAAAGGTAAAAATGGCTATCGACTTCGGAGCAGAGGCTATTATGGATTTGAGTAACTACGGCAAGACAAATACTTTCCGTAAACAGCTTATCGAATATTCTCCTGCGATGATAGGTACAGTTCCTATGTATGACGCTATCGGTTATCTTGAGAAAGACCTCCTCGATATAAAGGCAGAGGATTTCTTAAAGGTTGTAGAAGCTCATGCAAAAGAGGGCGTAGACTTTATGACAATTCACGCAGGTATTAATAAGAGAGCTGTTGAGTGTCTAAAGCGTGATAAGAGAAAGATGAATATTGTTTCTCGTGGCGGCTCATTACTTTTTGCGTGGATGGAAATGACAGGAAATGAAAATCCTTTTTATGAGCATTATGATGAAGTTCTTGATATTCTCAGAGAATACGACTGCACAATAAGTCTTGGTGACGCACTTAGACCAGGCTGCATTGATGACAGCACAGACGCAGGACAAATTAGCGAGCTTATAGAGCTTGGAGCATTAACAGAAAGAGCATGGCAAAAAGATGTTCAAGTTATGATTGAAGGTCCAGGACATATGGCTATGAATGAAATCGCTGCAAATATGAAGATTCAGAAAAGAATCTGCCATAATGCACCATTCTATGTTCTCGGACCGCTTGTTACAGATATTGCACCAGGATACGACCATATCACATCAGCAATCGGCGGAGCTATTGCTGCAAATAATGGTGCAAACTTCCTTTGCTATGTAACACCGGCAGAACACCTCCGTTTGCCAGACCTCAGCGATGTTAAGGAGGGCATCATTGCTTCTAAGATTGCTGCACACGCAGCCGATATTGCAAATGGTATTAAGGGTGCAAGAGATATTGATAATAAAATGGCAGATGCAAGACACAAACTCGATTGGGATGCTATGTTTGAGGTTGCTATTGATAAGGAAAAGGCTAAGAGATATTATGAATCAACACCAGTAAGCGAGCGTCATACCTGCTCAATGTGCGGAAAGATGTGTGCTGTCAGAACTACAAATCTTATCCTTGAGGGCAAGGAAGTTAAGTTCTGCTCAGAACTCTGATTCAACGGTGAGCATATGAAAACAAATTCAGAAATTTATCAGCTTTATCTTGTGACAGACCGAGAACTTATGTCAACAAAAACTCTTGAAGAAGCTGTTGAAAAAGCTATTGACGGTGGCTGTACTATGGTTCAGTTAAGAGAGAAAAACCTCTCATCAAGAGATTTTTATAATACTGCAAAAGCTCTCAAGGAATTTTTGCAAACTCGTGGAGTACCACTTATTATAAATGATAGAGTTGATATTGCTCTCGCTGTCGATGCAGATGGTGTACATATAGGTCAAAGTGACCTGCCCTTACACGAGGCACGAAAAATTCTCGGCAACGAAAGAATCATAGGTGTAACTGCACCAACACTTTCGCTTGCACTTGAAGCAGAAAAAAATGGTGCTGATTATCTCGGTGTTGGCGCAGTCTTTGGTACAACTACCAAAAAAGACGCTAAGAAAAATACGATTGAAATTCTCAGTGAAATTGCACATACAGTCAAAATTCCCGTAGTCGCTATCGGTGGAATAAATGCCGATAATGTCGGCATACTTACTGGAAGCGGTATAAGCGGAGTGGCTGTTGTTTCTGGAATTATTTCACAAAAAAATATCACAGAGGCTTCACACAAAATATTTAATATATTGAAGGCAAAAGTATTATAAATCAATAATTTAGAACACTTATCTTTTTGAACAAGTCTGTAAAAAATGGACGATAGAAAAAAGAACCCTCTTGATGTAGAATATACATCAAGAGGGAATTTTTATGCCAATGTATATAGACGGCTCAAAATTTGAGGCAAACGCAAATAAATACTCGTGGGTATGGAAGAAAGCACGGAAAAATCACGATACAGATTATTTGCGAAGATAACCGCACTGTTTGAAAAAATGAATAACGAACTTAAATATAAAGGTGTTAAAATCCAAACCAATGCAGAATATACACCCGAATATCTTGATGAGATATTATCAAGATACAAAATGGTTTGCAATATTTGACGAAGGCAAGTTTGTGTATGGCAGAGGACATCGGAAGACCGTTGCACAAAGATATTATGAGAAACTCTGCAAATATCGAGATAAACTCAGTGAAAATGTTCAGATTGGTGTGGCGGATGAATATATCGCAGTAGTTGATGTAATCATTTCAGAAGCGATATGGATTGCTTTGAGCCTCTAATGGAAAAGTTAAAAAGCACATATGTCTTCTATCCGAAGTATCCGACAGCTGACGCAGGATACGGCTCATACAATAATTACATATATTGTTATTGTCAGGAACACGGCATGGAAAAATTCATGAAGTTTCCAATATTTTAAAAAAATAACTGACCAAAAGTATCACAACGATCCATTCAAAGCAGTAAACTTCAAAATAGACGATGAAGGATTTTTAAGATGTCCGAACGACAAGAAAACGCTCTTTTCATATAGGAAACCTGTCAGGAACAACAAGTTTCTTGGAAAAAACATATTTCAACTTTAGAAAAACTCAATATACTAAACTTAAAGTCATACAACTAAAGCAATCGTCTGAAAGCTTTAGTATTAGCAACAAACACAAAATCAGTATTATTCATTTTACACACCTCAAAAAAATAGAATGAAGCTTAACAAACTCATCATAAACATAATCACAGATAATATACCAAGAAATATGCATAACTTCAAAGCCAGAATCAGATAAATAAACTCACCCTTTCACCAATTATACAAAAGGTTTATTTTGTATAATTGGGAGGGGGGTGAATTTATGACATTGAAAAATTTTCTTTTAAAATATTATCATGAACTTTCAAACATTCATTTGATTATATTACGAGAATGTGAATCTATTGATTGTGCGTTACACATTAACTTAATATCTTCAGATATTTTTACTAAGTCTAATATATTTAAAGAATATATAGATTTACAAGTTTTGACTATTTCTCCTTCCATTACTGATACTGAGGAGTTTTCTGTTGGATTATTGATTTATCTTAAAAAGTGAGGTTTCTAAAATGGATAATAAAGTTAAATATATACCTGTCGAAGTTCTTAGACAAGAACTTATTGGTTGTCAATTAGCTATTCAGTGTGACCAAGGCAGTACCTATGAATATGACCGCATTAGGGCAATTAAAAATATACTTGATTGGATAAATAGTCCGTCATATCTTACTAGACTTGCTCACTGTGGCTTTTGTTCAGAAAAGGGGTGAGTTTATGATTGATTATACGATTTTTATTGAAATTTTTACTAGAATTTTTAGTGTATTTTTGATTAATATTCTTTTTATGTCTATTTCCGTTTATTTTTGCTATCGTTTTGTACATGATGTTTTTACAGATATACGTAGATTTAGACGTATCCGTCGTGCTAAAAAAAGTTATAAAAAATAAAACCGCCGTAGCGGTCTTAAATTATTTATTATGATGTGTTGCTTTTATTTCTTCTATGTGCTTTTGTTTTACTTCGTCTGATACATTTGTTAATGGAATTAGTTTAAGTATAACTTCGTCAATTTCTTCTTTTGATAATATTTTTTCTCTTTTTTCTAATTCTTGTCTAACTCTTTTTAATAAAAATTGTCGTCTTAATATTATAAATTCTTCTGTATCATCTGGAACCTTCTTTAATTCGCATCTTTCTGAAAAAACTATAAATGATGTCATTTTGTTTTTATCAATTTCTAAAAATTGTGATAATGCGTTTATATGTGTTCTGTTCTGTTTAATTGGATTATAAAATTTATTTTTATCTTTATTTGGTAAACATTGTGTCCAATTAGCTTGCTCAGCACTGCCAAAAATCCAACCACTATAATTTTTACTTTCTATTACGAAGATTCCTTTTTCATGCACAAGAAGTATATCTATTTCTGATGTTTTACCTCTATAAGGAATATATATATTATGTAATGATTTACTATATCCCTTTATGTTATTATTTCCGAAAAGATATTCTGTTAGCCATTCTCCATATGCACCTTTATCTTGGTCATTTTTTATTAAAAATTTAGCTTTTTCAAATAAACTTGGTTCTTCTCCCATTATCCACTTTATTATACTCATTATATTTTCCTCAATTCATATTTATTTTATTTTTACCACCATTAATATTTACTTGATTTTTTATTGTTGCTATTTTTGGTGGTGTTGGGTCATTTGTTAATCCTAATATGTAATCTGTTGATACATTATAAAATTTAGCTAATTTTATTAAATCTTCTATATTTAATCCTCTTTTTCCATTTTCATATCTTCCATATGTTTGTTTACTTGTTCCTAATATATTTGCTACATCTTCTTGTCTTAAGTCATTATCTGTCCTAAGGTCATATAATCTTTTGTGATAATTCATAATATAAAATCTCCTTTTTTGTATTATATAACAAAGTTGTTATAAATCTATTGACAATAACCAAATTGGTTATTATAATTTAATTAGTAACCAATTTGGATACTAATTAAATTTAACCCGCATAGGGAAAGGAGTAATTTTTTATGAAATGTAAACTTGTAGGAACGTTCCGAGACACATTCACTAATGAATCAGGACAGGCTGTGCCCTACGGTAGAATCTACGTTCTTATTCCGTTTCGTGATACCGTAATGGGAGAGCATTTCGGTGTCAAAGCTTGTGAACATAAGCTTGATTATGACAGCATTGGCGATTTGCCAACAGACTTTCAGAAGCAAAAGTCATACGATATTAATATCGAATTTGACGAAAAAGGGCGTATCATTGGCGTTGAGTTGCTATGAGTGATGTAATATATTGCTTACAATTTCTTGTTGTTATTTTTGGTATCTTAATCGGTTGTTTGTTAGGTCATGCTTTTAACTTTTGGAAATGGTGATATATATGGATTTAATTGGATTGCTTATACTTGGCATTGGGATAGGATTTGCATTACATTGTATCTTTTCTCTTTTTGGCTTTGGTTTATGGCAATGCGTTAAGTTAATATTTCAATCATTTAAATGAAAGGAGGTGTTATTGTGAATAAGGTGAAAAATTTTGTTAATCGCCATAAGTCAGCTTTAGCTGTTTCTGCTGTTTCAGCTTCTCTTGCTGTTACTTCTGCGGTTTCTGCTTTCGCAGTTAATGGGGCGGATTCAACTACTTCTAATGTTAAAGACCAGTTTTCTACTGCTGTAAGTGGTATTCAGTCTGACCTTATGGGCTATATTCTTATAGTAGTACCTATTGCTCTTGGCATACTTGGTGCTATTTTCGGCATTAAAAAGGCTATTAGCTTTTTTAAAACGATGGCTAATAAGGCAGGTTGATTTCTTAATTTTATTCTGTGCGAGGGTATGTTATCATACCCTCAATTTTATAATAAAGGATAGCAAGGGGAGGGAAAAGCGGAAGGGGTATGACTTGTAAATGTTGAAAAGTTGTAAATTTCTAATTTTCAACTTTTCAATGGTTACAAGTCTAGGGGAAAACATAACATGGTTTCCCCTCTCTTCCCTAACTTATGAGCATATGGTTATATAGTGGTACTCCGGGCAGTTATAAATCTTATCATGCAGTAAAAGATGTTATTGATTGGTTGCGTTCTGGTAAGAATGTAATATGTAATTTTCCTGTAGATTATTCTAGATTGGGGGTAAAACCTCGTGGAATCTATGAATTTTGGCGAAACACTGAAATAACTTGCAACAATCTTTTGAATTTTTCTGACGAACATCATAAGCGAAGCTATAAGCCCCAGACATTAGTTGTTATAGATGAAGCATCTGTTTTTTTTAATCCTCGCGAATTTGGTCGCAAGGATAGAATGGAATGGATTAATTTTTTCGCTAATCATCGTCATTTTGGATTTGAAATTATATTAATAACACAACAGGATAGAATGTTAGATCGTCAGATAAGAGGTTTAATTGAATATGAAGTTAAACATCGTGCATTGGCTAAAGCTAATTTAATTACTTATTTGTTGTCAAAATTATTTAAAGGTTTGTTTATGACAATAGATATTTGGTATCCGTGTAGGATGAAAGTTACATCTAATTTACATAGATTTCGTAAAAAAGTAGCTAATTGTTATGATACAATGGCATTATTTATAGATAAGCCTACTACTCAAGTATCACAAAATCAGGGTAAATCTAAGGTGGTGAAAAAAGATGAACAAGCTACAAGTAATGATACACAGCGAAAACAAGACGATAAAACAACGATTAATATTGACTGCGTTAGTTATGATGTTAACACTGGTGTTAGCACTGTTGCCAGTTACCGAAAGGGCTGAGGCATTAGCTCTTGTTGACGATATTATTATAACTGCTGTCGGCTCAATTTTGTTTAGTGTGGGTATTAAATATGCCACTGACGCAGAATGGCGAGGAGGAGCACAAGACTTTATAGCAAAAGCAAGCAAGACAACTATTGATAATATCAAAACAACTGTTACTGCTATTGTTGGTGCTGCAAGCTATGTAGGTTATGGTTTCAAAATGATGTTTGATGCGGAGACTTGGAAAATTATAACAGGCGATATTGAGTATTGGTACGGTAATGCTTATAGTGATGCAACATCAAATATTACAGCTGGCAAGGACGGCACACTTGGTTTTACTGCTGATAGTCAATTTAGTGTTGATTGTGATGGAGGTACCGTACAAATCACGCTTGGCGAATATAGTATGTTAACGCTTGACTCCGCGACACCTCTTAAATATATTTATCCTCATTTACCTTATAAGAACGAATCTTGGATTAATAATGATAGTCAATATGGTTATGGCTCTATGTTTAGCGTATATCCTTTTAATTTGCAGTATTATAGTTATATTGTGCCAGGCAATAGTAATTATAAATTTTCGGGTACTTTAAATTCTCATATTGAGCAATCATATAAAAGCTTCAATAGTCGTGTGTCTTTTGATTTTACTAATCAGCGTTTTGGCACTGGTAGTTTTGATTTTTTGAGTGTGTCATCTTATAGTTGTCTTAATACATCTATGTATAGTGTTGATGGCACATTATGTTATTTTACACAATGTGTAGATGGTAAATATCGCTTTGTTAATGCTGATGATTTTAATACTAGTAAATCTAATGCAACTGATGATACTTGCGTACCTCTTGTAAACTATAACACAAATAAAACTTATTATAGTTTTGATACTCCTTGCGATATGTTTTATACTGTGCTTGATGGTGCAGGACTTAGACATTATACAGATAGTCAAAAAAATGTTAATGATGTTGATAAGTATAGAGCTTTGCCCGTGCCTATTACTGGTACTGTGCCAGATGTTTACACTGGCTCTCAGAGTGTTGGCATTACTGTACCTGATGACCTCGTTAAGTCTAATGATATGACTACCCTAAATGAGATGACACAAGCTGATGTTATAGAGTATGTAGATACTGCCAGCTATCCTGACGGAGTACCAAAGATTGATTCAAGCGGACTTTTTGACAAGTTCCCTTTCTGTATACCTTATGATATATATCATCTTTTTACTGGTTTTAGTGCTACTGCTACACCTCCCAAATTTGATATACCATTCAAATATATGAAACAAGATGACGGAAGTTATCTAATTGATTATACTATTACAGTTGATTTTGAGCAGTTATCAGATATAGCTTATATCTGCAGATGGTTTATTGCTATTGAGTTTACTCTTGGTCTTATTTTAATAACACGCAAAGTCATAGGCAATAACTAAGGAGTGATTTTATAATGGATGTTTTTAGACAGATTTTTGATTGGTTGGGTGGAGCGTTAAATGATGTTTTAGGTTGGGTTTTGTTTGTACTTCCAGATAGTCCATTCAAACTCTTAGAAAAAACTCCTATTTCAAAGTATCTTGGATATATAAACTGGTTTATACCTGTTGATTATATTTTGTCTGTTTTAGCTACTTGGATTGCTGCTGTATCTGTTTATTATGGTTATAAAATGATTTTGGCTTGGATTAAAGCTATTAATTAACTATGCCTTGACGGGGTGGCTTTTTTAAAGCCGGGGTCCCGTCAAGGCCCCCGTTAAGTAACACGGGGGTAGAACGTACAGAACATTATTTTATAGAATGAGGTTATAATATGCAAGAAAATAGAATATTGATAGATTGGTTAACATTTACTACACGCAAAGAAAATTTATTATCTGTATTTAATATTATTGGAATACCTTTTGATAATTTTATAGATTTACATAAAGGATTTAATGGTTATAAATCAGCATTATATTTTGAGGGTATTTCAATTTGCTATGATGGTTCAAGTTGGATAGATAATAATGGTGTCATACATGATATGGGCATTATGATAAATATGTCTGGTAAAGGATGCAGAGCTTTTGAAGATAATTCAGATAAATCATTTAATGATTTATTTATGTATATTTTTGAAAGACTTGATGATTTTAATATTACTCGTCTTGATGTTGCGTTTGATGACTTCGAGGGTGTTTTAGATATAAATAAAATTGCTGATGATGTTAGATCTAAAAATTATGTTAGTAGATTTAAAAATGTTGGTATTAATTGGACAAGAAAAAATGATATTGAAGGTAATACTATTTATTTTGGTTCGGAAAAATCTGATTTAATGTACAGATTATATGATAAAAAAGTTGAGCAAAATATTATTGATGATAATATGCATTGGATCAGATTCGAAGCACAATGCAGAAATGGACATGCTCAAACTTTTGTTGAGTTAATTTGTCAAGGTATAGACATTTCAGAAGTATTTTTTAATACATTAAATAATCAATTGCGTTTTGTTATACCTGATGAAAATGATAGTAATCGCAGGCGTTGGGCAACTGCTTCATATTGGGAAAAGTTTTTACAGTATAAAGGTGTAATGTCATTATATAAAGAATCTGGTTCAGATTTTAATGATGATAATCTTGTTAGTTATTTGCGTACATATTCAGGAGCACTTTATACTCTTTGTTCAATGTATGGTATAGAATTTCTTCTTCGCTCTCTTAAAGAACGAAGTTTTGGAAAATTTAATAGTAAATATACATCTTTCTTAAAAAGTAAAGGTGTTGATATACATTCTCTCCCCCATGAGATTAATTATATTCTTGAAAGTTTAGGGGTAGCATTATGACAGATACAGAGTTAAGATTATTACTTGATTATATGACTAAAAAATATGATTTATTATCATATGATTTACAGGTTGTGCGTTCAAGGCTTGATTATCATAGTGCAACAAGTCAAGATTTATATGATTTAGTTGTATCTGATACAAGAGTTGATACAGCTTCTGCTATCTTTCGAGAGTTGCGACAGCTTTTGATTAAATAATTTTGTGTAGTTTGTATATTAGTTATCAAAATCCTTATTTTGTATAATTCGGAGGGGGTGAAAAAATGACTATTTCTGAAATGCTCGGTTTTTGCTTTGGAATTATAATTGCGTGCTTTCTTGCTTTCGCTATTGTATCTTGTATATACTACTTTTTAATTAAAGATATATTGCGTATAGTTCGTAGATTTATGCGTGCAAGGCGTATTAGATTAGCTTCTAAAAAATAAAACCGCCGAAGCGGTCTTATTTACATATTTGATAATTCTTTTATAATATTCATTTTATCAAGTTTTTTCTTATATTTGTTCATTTCATCTTTTGTTATTATTTCTGGTAGTATGCTTAAATGTATACCCAAAAAATAATATAAATCTGTTTCTTTTACAATTCTATATGTATCTCCACAGTTTGGTATATCTCTTAAGCTTGTATTATTTTGTGTTACTATGTAAGGTATTATATTTTCTCTATTCATATTTAAGAATTTTGCTAATGATTTTTGATTGTTTACTGATATATTTATTGGATTTAGAATTTTAGCATTATTATTGTTATAGTACCAACAAGTTTCAAATTGACCTCCAGTAATTATTCCAGAAACATTAACTGTATTTATTGTTATTATACCTTTTTTCGTAATTACTACCAATTCTATAGTTACTATCTTGTTGTTATCTGGTATTCTTACATCTTGCAATACTATTCTATCTGCTCGAATATTGCTATTATTATTTAATTGATATTGTAATATTTCCGTTATGTCTTTTTCTTTATTTTTCTTTCCACTACTAAAAAGTCCCATAGAAAAATCTCCTTTTTAATTCATATTTACATTGCCATAGTTAATATTTATATTATTCTTTATTGTCCAATTTGGAGTTGGATTTTGAGTTAATCCTATTATGTAATCAGCTGATACATTAAAAAATTTTGCATATAATACAAGCATTTCTATACTTAATGCTCTTGTTCCTCTTTCGTATTGAGATATTGTTATTTGATTTACATTGAATATTTTTCCTAATTCAGATTGTGTTAAATCTTTATCTTCTCTAAGTCCTCTTATAATTTCGTTATATTTCATAAAATTTTCCTTTTAATTTTTATATAAAATATTTTATCATAATTCTTTTTGAATTATTGACTTTTAGTTCGATATGAATTATAATGTTCCATAGAAATAGTTCAATTTGAATTATTTCTAAAATTTAACCCGCATAGGGAAAGGAGTAATTTTTATGAAATGTAAACTTGTAGGAAAAAAGCGCGGAATATTCCAGGATAGCAATGGCAAAGAAGTTCGCTTTGGACAAATTTTTGTTACTTATCCACTTGAAGAAAGTCTTGAAGAAGATAGTCTGACTGTTGGTGATGAAGCTGCAAAGCTATCACTTGATTATGATAGTATAGGAGATTTGCCAGATAAATTACCTGTTGATGTTGAGCTTAATATTAACCTGCGTGGCAAAGTTTTAAGTGTTGAATTGCTATGAATAATACTGCTGTTGATTTGTCGACTATTGAAAACATACTTTATTTTATCGTTTTTGAGCTTGCAATTATAGTAGGTTATCTTGTCGGCAAAGCATTGAATTGGTGGAAATGGTAATATGGGACAATGTATAGGTATAATGTTTCTTGGAGTTGCTCTTGGCATAAGCTTTGAAGTAGGCTTCTCCCTCATCGGTGCTGCGGTATATCGTATGTTATCTATTATGGATAAATAATCACTCTTAAAAGTAGCAACCAAGTGAATAAGTGTTTTATTGTAACTGCTCGACGAGTGTTTTATTTTTAATTGGAGAAACAACGCAGGACCCGCGTTGATATTTTAAAAGCGTGCATTAAAAATGCTGACGCTTTTAAAATATCGTGCGTTCCGAGGTTTCGGAAATAAAAATGAAATGCGTGGGAGATTAGCAGGTGCAATAAAAAAACGAATGAACGAGCGGATATGGTTCGTTTAAAATCGATTAACTGAATTATAGCTAATTATCTTCCCTTTTTCATCACCTTGATAGCCAGGAAAGGAATATTGTCGAAAAGGGTATGACAAAAATTGTTGGAACGGTTGGAAATCTTCGATTTTCAACGGTTTCAATGGTTTTTGGCTAGGGAGAAACATTTGGTTTCTCCCTCTTATGCGAAAATTTGGGTTTAGAACACTAAAAAAGCTGTATTGATGTTCGTGTAGAATTACATAAGCTTTTCTTCCCTATTAATTCTGAAAGGAGGTTAAATTATGATTAAGTGTTTATCTAAGGCAAAAGACAAAGTAAAGAATTTTGTTGTTGAAAATTCTGTTGCTTTCCGTAGAGCTTCCATTGGAGCTGGAGCAACTGCTCTTGTTGTTGGTTCTTCTCTTGTAAGTTTTGCTACTGATGGTGCTACTGGTGGTAGTGCTGCTGCAACTGCTACAACTATTTTGCAAGATAGTGTAAAAGATATTAGTGGTCAAGTTACTACATTCATCGGTAATGTTGCTCCATCTTGCTTTGTTGTTTTCGGTCTTATTCTTACAGTGTCTGTTGGCATTAAATTTGTTCGTAAGTTTATGAAATAATTCTTCCTATTTAATCGGGTATGGTTCAATTTCCGCGTGTTCCATACCCGTTTTTCTTTAAATTATCTCTTTGGAGTTGATATATATGGCTATTACGCTTATGTCAGGTACCCCTGGCAGTGGTAAAAGCTTACACGCAGTCTTTGAAGCTCTTGATTGGCTTAAATTCGGTAAAAATGTTATTACTAATTTTCCACTTGCTTATGATAAGTATCTTAAAAAGCAAATTAAAGGCGATTATGAATATTGGAAAAATAATGATATAACACCTCAAAATTTGTTTGCATACGCTAAAGAACACCATAGACCAGGAACAAAACCGCAAACACTTGTCATTGTTGATGAAGCAAGCATTATGTTTAATGCTCGTGATTTTGGAAGAAAAGACCGTATGGAATGGATATATTTTTTGGCGAATCACAGACATTTAAATTTTGATATTATTTTAATTGCACAAAATGATAAAATGCTTGATAAACAAATTCGTGCGCTTATTGAATACGATGTTAAACATAGAAGCTTATCAAATTTTAATTTTATTACATTGTTTATTTCTAAGCTTTTTGGAGGCTTATTTTTCTGTGTATCCTATTGGTATCCAATAAGACAATGTAACGGAAAATCAATTATTAGATTTAATAGACGCAAAGCAAGTTGTTATGACACAATGGCATTATTTATTGACAAGCCTGTTGCTGCTCAGACTTACACTAATAGTAAATCTAAGGTGGTGAAAAAAATTGAACAAGCTACAAGTAATGATACACAGCAAAAACAAGACGATAAAACAACGCTTAATCTTAATGGTATTGATTACGATACTAACACTGGCGTTAGCACTGTTGCCAGTGACGGAAAAAGTTAATGCAGTTGCTGCGGAAATGGCGGTTGTTTACTTTGTTTATGCTACTATATTTGGTTTTTGTGCTGTGTCTTTTGCAACTGATGATAATTTTCGGCAAGGTGTTAAAAATTTTGTAGGTCAAGCTTCCGAGGTTACTAAAAATATAGTTAATGCTAAGGCGGTTGAAATGGCTAATAATATAGCTTCTGGATTGCAAATAGCAGGTTATAAGATTAGTTTTAGTGCAGAAGAATGGAAGTTTATTACAGAAGATGTTAATAAATATGTATCTAATGCTTATAATTCGCTTGATTCTTCCGCTATTACCGTTGGTAAGGACGGTACGCTTGGCTGGACTAAAAATAGTCAATTTACTGTTGCACTTGCTGGCGGTATATCACAAATTGCACTTAATGATTATACTATATTAACTTTTCGCAGTGCTGATTTAAAACAAAATATTTTTGGCTTAATGCCTTATACAAATAATGATTTTCTTAATAGTCAAAATTCAACTGTTTATTCTTGTTCTTATACTTTTTCGGCAACTCCTTTTTCTCTTATCTACTATTCTGCTCAAGAAACTGCTAGTAGTAAGTTTAAATATAATGGTTTATTAACATCTTATACGGAAGCAACTTATAATTCTATGAATGAATTGAGATGTACGCACTCTAATGCTGAATTTGGTAGTACTGCTGTTAGTTTATTATCTCAGTGTACGCCGTCTGAAAAGTATACTAAAATGTATACTATTAATGGTCAGGTTTGTTATTTTGTCAGATGTGCGGATAGAAAATATCGTTTTGTTACTCTTGATTATTTAAATAATAGTCCTGCTGTAACTGATGATAATTGCGTGCCATTGATTAACCATTATACAAATAAAACTTATTATAGTTTTGATACTGCTTGCGAGATGTATTATACAATCTTAGACGCTTGCAAAATGCGACATTTAACAAAAGATACAAACGGTAATACTATTGAGAGTGACGCAGATGTTTATAAAGCTCCTGCTGTGCCTGTCAGTGGTTCTGTGCCGGATGTTTATACTGGTACTGATGATGTCACTTTAACAATACCTGATAGTGTTACCAGTGTTGATGATTACGCAGCAATCGCAGAAGCAAACCCTTCCGATATAATTTCATATGAAAAAGCTATCGAATATCCCGACGGTGTGCCAAAAGTAGACAGTTCTGGGCTTTTTGATAAATTTCCTTTTTGTTTGCCAGTTGATATTTACAATATGATTACTGGTTTTTATGCTCCTGCGGAAGCTCCTCGTTATGTAATTCCAATTAAATTATTTCCACAAAATGATGGATATTTAATTGATTATAGTCTTGTTGTTGATTTTAATTTTCTTGACCCAGTTATTCCTATAATTCGTTATGGTACTTCATTTATCTTTATTGTTGGTTTAATACTCATCACTCGTAAAATGATAGGAGCTCAATAATGGATGTATTTAGACAAATTTTTGATTGGTTGGGCAATGCTCTTAATGATGTACTTGGATGGGTTCTCTGCGTTTTACCAGATAGTCCATTTAAAGCTTTATCTAATAGCCCTATTGCTGATTATTTACCTGCACTTAATTATTTTATTGATGTTGCATTTATCATTAATACACTTGCAGCTTGGATTTCTGCCATAGCAATTTATTATGGCTATCAAGTTATTTTACGCTTTATAAAAGCTATTAATTAATTGAAGAAGTGTGCTTGCGGCGTTTTTTGAGCCGCAAGCACCACCCTTTCTAACAGGGTGGTGCTATATACATATAGGAAGGATTTATATTATGGATAATATTGAAAATAACAGAATTCTTATTGACTATTTTACTTTTGTTTCTAAAATTGATGATGAGCGTACGATTATACGCTTACTTGGTCTCGAAGATTTACCTTTTGAGGAAGCTCCTGGACTTTATTTCTATTCTAAATCTTTACGCTATGAAAATAAAATTATAATTTTGTTTGGTGGTCATAAATTTAAAGACGCAAATGGTAAGATTTGTATGGATAATAATGTTTGTGTGCAAATGTCTGGTAAAGGTTGCAGAGTTTTTGAAACTAATAGTAAATATAGTTTTATGGATTTGATTAAATATCTTTATGAAAATTCTGATGATTATAATATAACTCGAATAGATTTAGCTTATGATGACTTTTCTGGTATTTTTGATATGCAAACCCTCATTTCTGATGTTCGTGCTAAAAATTATATAACAAAAACACGCAAGTGGAAAATTGAAGAAGGCTCTGACGGTTCTTCAATTTATTTTGGTTCTATACACTCCCTCATCAGATTGAGGATATATGATAAAGCAGCGGAACAGTTGATTAATGACGGAACGCACTGGGTTAGAGTAGAATTACAACTTCGTGATGATAGAAGCCAAGCTATTGTCAATTATATTAATAGTGGTATTTGCATTGATGAAGTATATTTTAATGCACTTAATAATTATATACGCTTTGTAGAACCTTCTGAAGATACTAATAAATCACGCTGGAATTTAAAAAGTTACTGGGATAAATTTCTTGAATATTATGGAAAACTTAGTTTATATTGTGAACCTGGTGATGATTATTGCAATGAACGGCTTGAAAAATTTGTTCGTGTACAATGTTCTGCAGCAGTTTCTTCATTTGTTGCTATATATGGTTTAAAACCTTTCTTGAAACTTTTATATAATCGCTCTACACAAGATATAAATCATAAATATGTTAATTTACTTGTTCAAAATAATACTGATATGGAACACTTGCGCTTTGAAGTTTCTGAACTTCTCGGTGATGAATTACATACTATTGGATTGAATGCTATTAATATTCCTAAGCGAATTGTAAGATGTGAAAAATGTGGGTTTATTGGCGATTCTGAATATTTTGCTACTTATGGTGGACTTGGTCGTTATAATACAGGTATTTGCTTTAATTGTAGTAGGGGTTAGTTATGAATGATATACTTATTGAGATTATGCTTGAATATATACAGAATAAATATCATTGTTATGAGCAAGATTACGAGCGTGTAAAAGAGCGTATACAGCTATATAGTTTAGACCCAGAAAGCTTGCAAGATTTTGTTATATGTAAAACTCGTCTTGATACTGCTTCGGATATATTTCGTACAATCAATGAGTTGCTGTCAGTTTATAGTAAAAATAACAAGAAGTAAATATCTATATCATTTTGTATAATTCGGAGAAGGAGCTTTAAAAAATTCAAGAAAATTACTTCTTAAAAGATTTGACGATAGGACTTTTTGAAAATCATTGATTGTTGAACGGGATATGCCTACTGCTTTGGCTATTTTCGTTTTTGCAAGCCCTTGTTTCAGCAATATTTCAATTTGTGCTCGCTTTTCTCTCGCTAAGTGTTGGAATTTCCTTCGTTTTAATTTCCTTCGTTTTGTTGTATACTGTTCCTCAGTCATAGCAATCGTCTGTGATTTTTTGTTGTGTGGGAACTTCAATTATATCACGTTTGCTATGACTTTTCTATTTTCCTATTTCATTTTACAATGAACCTCATATATAATTTCGATAGTGCTTGAAAGATGCAACATTGACAAACATCTTACAAGGGTATATAATCTTAACTGTAAAATACCTATACAGGGTATAAGATACAATTAAAATGAGGTGATATAGTGGAAAATGAAATGAAAGAATGTCCACAATGCTATAAAACTAAGCAGAGAACGGACGAAGAATATAAGGCACTCGTTAACAGATTGAACCGTATTGAAGGTCAGATTCGAGGCATAAAGGGTATGCTTGAAAAGAATGCTTATTGCCCTGATATTTTGATTCAGGTAGCTGCCGCAAATGCTGCACTTAACTCATTTAATAAGGAACTTCTTGCTAATCATATAAAAACCTGCGTTGCTCAGGATATTCGTGATGGTAAGAATGAAACTATAGATGAGCTTGTTACGGTTCTCCAAAAGTTGATGAAGTAGGAGATATTATGAAACAATTTAATGTTATAGGTATGAGTTGTGCTGCTTGCAGTACAAGAGTTGAAAAAGCTGTCAATAAGATTGCTGGTGTAACTTCATGCTCAGTAAGTTTATTGACAAATTCTATGAGTGTAGACGGAACAGCATCTTCTGAAGCAATAATTTCAGCAGTTCGTGCAGCGGGCTATGACGCTTCTGAAAAAGGTTCAGACACTAAAGGCTCTGTACAATCTGGTGAAGATACACTTGAAGACCACGAAACACCCAAACTAAAAAGAAGATTGATAGCCTCTTTAATATTTCTTGTTATTCTGATGTATATTTCTATGGGGCATATGATGTGGAATTGGCCATTGCCATCATTTATGGCAGATAATCATATAGCTATGGGACTTATTCAATTATTATTAACAATAGCGATTATGGTTATAAATCAAAAATTCTTTATAAGTGGCTTTAAAAGCTTGATTAAAGGCTCGCCAAATATGGATACACTTGTGGCGCTTGGTTCAGGTGCAGCATTTGTATATAGCTGTTATGCACTTTTTGCAATGACTGATGCACAGCTCAGAGGTAATTTAGTTGCAGTCATGGGATATATGCACGAATTTTATTTTGAATCGGCTGCTATGATTCTTACACTTATTACTGTTGGCAAAATGCTTGAGGCTCGCTCAAAAGGAAAAACTACAGATGCACTTAAAAGTCTCATGAAGCTTTCGCCTAAAACAGCTAATATTATTCGTGATGATATTGAACAGACTGTACCTATCGAATCAGTTCATAAGGGTGATATTTTTGTAGTAAGACCAGGAGAAAGCATACCCGTAGATGGTATCATTATTAATGGTAATAGTGCTGTAAATGAATCTGCTCTTACAGGCGAAAGCATACCTATTGATAAAAATGTTGGAGATGCTGTTTCCGCTGCTACGGTCAATCAATCAGGATTTATAAAATGTGAAGCTACACGAGTTGGCGAAGACACTACACTTTCGCAAATCATAAAAATGGTAAGCAATGCAGCAGCAACTAAAGCACCTATTGCAAAAGTTGCAGACAAAGTTTCAGGAATATTTGTTCCTGTCGTTATAACTATTGCAATCATAACTATTGCAATTTGGCTATTATGCGGACAAACAGTTGGCTTTGCCCTTGCGAGAGGAATATCCGTTCTTGTAATAAGCTGTCCTTGTGCATTAGGCTTAGCAACGCCTGTTGCAATTATGGTCGGCAATGGAATTGGTGCAAGAAACGGAATATTATTTAAGACAGCGGTTTCTCTTGAACAAACGGGCAAAGTAGAAATTATTGCACTTGATAAAACTGGCACAATTACAAGTGGAGAACCTCGTGTAACTGATATTATTCCTAACGAAACAAGTGAAACAGAGCTTATGAAGCTTGCAGTCTCTCTTGAGAGTAGGAGTGAACATCCACTCGCCAAAGCGATTATTATCAAAGCAAAAGAAATGAATATACTTGCTGATGAAGTAACTGATTTTAAAGCACTTATTGGTAATGGTCTTTCTGCAAGACTTAATAATAAGGAAATATTCGCAGGAAGTATAGGTTTTGTCACAAGTAAACTTAGCCTTTCAGATGATATTATTTCAAAGGCAGAAAAACTCGCAAATGAGGGTAAAACTCCCCTATTTTTTGCAAACTCTGAAAAGCTTATTGGCATAGTAGCAGTTGCTGACGTTGTCAAAGAAGATAGTCCAAGAGCAATCAAAGAACTTCAAAATATGGGAATCCGTATAGTTATGCTAACAGGAGATAATGAACGAACTGCAAATGCAATCGGAAAACAAGTAGGTGTTGATGAAGTTATTGCAGGTGTTCTTCCTGACGGAAAAGAAGAAACTATTCGAAAATTAAAAAGTCGTGGCAGTGTAGCTATGGTTGGTGACGGAATAAATGATGCTCCTGCATTAACTCGTGCAGATGTTGGAATTGCAATCGGTGCAGGAACAGATATAGCAATTGATGCCGCAGATATTGTTCTTATGAATAACAAGCTTACAGATGTTTCTGCTGCAATAAGGCTTAGTCGTGCAACGCTCAAAAATATTCACGAAAATCTTTTTTGGGCATTTATATATAATGTTATCGGTATTCCACTTGCCGCTGGAGCATGGATTTCCCTGCTTGGCTGGGAAATGAATCCTATGTTCGGAGCAGCAGCAATGAGCCTTTCAAGTGTTTGTGTTGTTACTAACGCATTAAGACTCAATTTTCTGAACATTAAAAATCCTAAGCACGATAAAAAACGACAAACAAAAAATAAAAAGGAGATTAAGACTATGGAAAAAACTATTAAAATCGAAGGTATGATGTGTCCTCATTGTGAAGCTACTGTAAAGAAGTGCCTTGAAGCTCTCCCTGAAATTGACGAAGCAACCGTAAGTCACAAAAGCGGTACAGCAATAGTAAAACTTAATGCAGATATTTCTGATGAAGTTTTAACAAGTACTATTGAAGCTCAAGGTTATAAGGTTATAGACTAATTTTATTGCAAAACAAAAATCCTCTTGGGCTTAAATTTAAAGTCCGAGAGGATTTTTGTATTCATGTCTTTTATTATTTAATCTTTTTATTTGAATAAATCTTATAATCTTTATTCCATTGAGAAAATTCTTTATCTCCCCTATGGTCAGTAAGCTTAAAATTATCTGTAAGATATTTTCCAACAAAGGCTGTATTTTTCTTCGCACCATACATATTAAGGTGATAACCTTTATCAGAACTATCCTTAGACCAATCAATCTTCATTTCATCAATATAAAGATTAGTGTCAAGATATTTTATATTATTCTTTTCGGCATAAGCTTTAACTGCCTTATGGCGTTCATCATTCCACGCTCTTGGGAGCGGTGATGACATAAGTACAAACTCCGCACCGTTCTTATCACAAAGTTCCTTCATTTTATTTAGATAGTAAAGATTTGTATATTGAATAGGCGTTGTATAGTCTGACGGCTTCATATAATTTTTATTGCCACGATAAGGCTTAACCTTATTTGTAAGCACATATCCCTTTGAAACATAATGCTTTGAATAATCAGGTTCAAGAGTAAAATCTTCTGGTTTTAAGCTACTCCAACGATTATGATATTTCAAAAGTGGGCATATATTTGCTGTCACTACATCTAAAGTGGCATTTATGCCATCAATTTCATTTGAAAGAAATATCAAATCTCGCTTAGCTTGATTATAAGAACTTTTTATCTTCTTACCATAAGAGTTGAATATACCCTCAGTTTCATAGATAACAACCTTAGGCTTTTGCTCTTTTAAGAAATTTTCAAGCATATAATATCCTTCTTGAATTTTCTGAGCAGGAGCACCACAAACAAAACTGGTATATCCATATTTGTTCCAAAGTTCAAGTGGAGAAAAGCTTTTATATGCTGAACTGTTTCCAACTACTACAATATCTATTGAATTAGCTCGTTCTCCATGATATGAATTTCCGTAGTAATTTTTATTGCCATATTCGGCAGAATTCTTCTTAGGAATAAAAATCTTTGAGCCTATTCCCAAGAAAGCTGTAAATATAAGCAAAAAACAGATAACCTTGGATATTCTCTGTGTAATAAGTTTTTTATTCTTTTCCAATTTATCAGCCCTTTCTTATACTTATCAGAATTGTGCATAGAGAAAATCTGCCACACGATAACCTTCTCCATATGCTCCAACTATTATTAAAATAAATAAAGCTACAAAATAGATTATCCAGCGAATAACTATATTTTTCTTAGCAATCTCATCTCTAAGATGATGTCCTCTTTCTTGAAGAACACCAACTATAAATAATGCAACTGCTCCTATTGCAATAACTACAAAATCATATATATGAAGTTTATAGCTTAATACGCTCGTTGCAAAAATATCGCCATTAAATTTGCTAAATATAGCACACAAAGCATACCATGCGTCAAAAAGTGTATTTGCTCTAAATATAAGCATACCAAGATTTACAAGTAAAAAAGTGCGTATTACTTGAAATACAAAATATGGCTTAGACTTTCTGTTGATATGTAAGGCATTAGTTATCTTTACAAACAAAGGCTCAAAGAGCAGACCAAGCATCATTACAACATAGTAATAAAGTCCATAAACTATATATTTTACTTCTGCTCCGTGCCAAAGACCATTTATAAACCATACAAAGAAAAGTGCAAATGCTGACGGCAGAAACTTTGCAAGAAAATCTCCAAAATTCTTTTTAGCTTTTGCAGAAAGATTTGCAAAAAACTTAGAAAGTGAAATTGGATAAAATATATAATCGCGAAGCCATGCTCCAAGAGTAATATGCCAGCGTCTCCAAAATTCATTAACAGATGTTGAGAAAAATGGACGCCTAAAGTTATCAGCCATCTCAATTCCGAATAGCTGTCCTATGCCCTTTACTAAATCCATACAGCCAGAAAAATCCGCATAAAGCTGAATAGTATAGAGCAAAACTCCTAAAAGAATAATAGAGCCATCTGCATCATAAATTTTCTCAAAAACATTGCCTACAAATATTCCTGCTCTATCGGCTATGACCATTATTTTGATAAGTCCCCAAAGCATAAGCTGAAGACCTTTCATAAATTTATCATAGTCAAATGAATGTCCCTCATAAAGCTGACCTGCCAGTTTATCATATCTTCCAATAGGGCCTTCTATTATTTGCGGAAAGAAACATACAAAAAGCAAAACTCTTCCAAAATTCTTATCAGCTTTACAAGTTCCTCTATAGACATCAATAACATAACTTACTGCTTGTAAAGTATAGAAAGAAATTCCCAGAGGAAGTATAAGGCTTAATGGCGGAATTGTCGTACCAAAAACTATATTTATAGTACCCAAGAAGAAATTGCCATATTTTAAAGTAAGAAGTAAACCAAAATTAATTATAACAATCGCAAGAACGACAAGCTTTTTTCTATTGGTTGCTTTTTTCTTTAATAGCTTTTTTTCTTCTTTTGTGATACCTTCTATGGATTTTTGCTTTTTAAAATTATCATTTATCTTTTGCATAAGCAAACCAGCAACATATATTGTCACTGATGTACCAAGCATTATAAATGTAAATATTCCACTTGAAAGAATATAGAATATAAGGCTTGAGGCGAGAAGAACACCCCATCTTGCCTTTTTAGGTAAGATATAATAGAGCAATAGGACAATTGGCAAGAACGCAATAAGAAATATATTTTCTTTAAAGTTCATTAGTCTTCGTCCTCAAGACGCTTAATCATCTTTGCCATAGCTTCTACTGAATTAAAGTTTTCTGGAACAAGGTCCACAACTGAAATTTCTACATCGAATTCGTCATTCAATTCTGATACAAGAGAGATAATATCAAATGATGCAAGAATGCCAGCATCAATAAGGTCTGTTCTTCCCTCAAAATCTACACCAGGCTTAACTTCGCTAAGAATTTCTAAAATTTTCTTTTCCATTTTAAATTTTACCTCCGATTAAATATCCTTATAAGTTTGTTTTAAAAGTTTTCTGTCTATTTTTCCGTTTTGATTATATGGAATTTGTTTTATTCTCTTTATAACGTTTGGTCGCATATAAACAGGGAGCTTTTCTGAAAGCTTGTTCATAAGCTCACTATCAGTCATCTTCGAGCCTTCATATATAAAGACAATTTTGTCTTCGCTTTCGTTGTAAATACATACACAAGTTTTTATTTTTTCTATTGAGCCTGCCGCAGCTTCAATTTCTCCAAGCTCTATACGATAACCCATATGCTTAATCTGATAATCCTTTCGAGAAATATAAATTATTTCTCCCTTTTCGTTAAGCTTTACAAGGTCGCCGGTTTTATATATGATTTCAGGATAAGCTGTATTAAGCGGATTCTGTACAAAAACCTCCTTGGTTTTTTCAGGATTATTATAATATCCCATAGCAAGGAATGAACCTCTTGCACATAGTTCGCCTTCTTCGCCAACCTCAGCCAAACGATTATCTTCTGTAAGAATCATAACATCGCAGTTATTGCAATGCTTACCTATTGGCAAAGTTTCGTCATCTTTAAATTTCCTATCAACAACATAATATGTACATATATCAGTTGTTTCTGTTGGACCGTAAAGATTAGCATAAAAAATATCAGGTCGCTTCTTAATCCACATATTAAGCTGTTTTGTAGGCATAACCTCACCTGCAAAAAGCACCTTCTTAAGCTTTGGTAGCTCAACATAATCAAGAGCTTTCCAGTTTGCAACAATAGATAATGCAGATGGTACCCAGTAGATTGTATTTACTTCTCTATCTCTTACATACTCAAGCAATTTTATAGGGAAAGAAAAATATTTCTTTGGAATAATATGGAAAGTTGCACCGTTCCTTATCGTAGAGAAAACATCAAGAACCGACATACTAAAATAGAAAGGCGTCTGACTTCCGAAAATTGTTTCGCTTGTAATATCAAAGGTTTCAGAAACCCACTCAGAATATGCTATAACATTTTTATGGCTTACAACCGTACCCTTTGGAACTCCTGTTGAACCAGATGTAAACAACGAATATAAAGGGTCTGTATCTATCGAATTGCTACGAATTTCTGCAAGCTTTTTATCATCAATTTGTTGTCGCAAAGCATCTTCAAGCAATATGATTTCGCCACAATTTTCTATACTTTCAGCAATTTTTAGATGTTCATTATCAGTTATTATAGCTACCGGATGAAGTGATTCAAAAATTGTACTGATTCTATCAGCTGGCATCATAGAATCTATAACTGTATAAAAGTTTCCACTATAAACAGTTCCAAAAAAAGCTGTAAGAGCAAATACGGTTTTATCAAGAAAAACTGCAATAGGCTTATTTTTTGTATTATTTTTTTTAACAAGAGCAGTTCCTATTGTCTTAGACATTTTTAAAAGTTCGATATATGTAATAGAATTACTTTCATCGGAAAATGCTACCTTGTCTGGAAAATTCTTAGCAGAATTTTCAATAAATTCTAATACATTCTTCATTTAATTCCTCCATTCATAATTAAACTGTACTATAAGTTATAGTACAGTTATATCACTAATAAAACGCAATGTCAATACTTTTTTTAATGTTTTATAGTTTTAATAACTGTACAAGTTCTTATTATATCAAACCTTTATACCTAAAACAATAGCTTTAATAAATTATTTGAATATTTTTTAAAATATTTTACAAAATATCATAAAAATTCTCTAAAAACCAGCTTATTTCAGCCATTTTTCAAGTGCATTATATAACTGATTTAAATCCAATGGCTTAGATATATGTTGATTCATACCTGATTTTAATGCTGCCTGAACATCTTGAGCCAAAGCATTAGCTGTCATTGCTAATATAGGAATATTATTTAAATCTTCTCTGCCGGAATTTCTTATTATACGAGTTGCTTCGTAACCATTCATAATTGGCATTTGAATATCCATAAAAATAATATCATAATAATGTGGCTCTAAGGATAGGATTCTGTCTATTGCTTCTTTTCCGTTAGAAGCATATTCGACTTTTAATCCAGCCATTCCAAGAATTTCAATAGCTATTTCGCAATTAAGGATGTTATCTTCAACAAGCAAAGCCCTTTTAGATGAATAATCTTTTTTAGAAAATTTTATAAGTGAATTTGCATTATTTTCATTGCAATAATTTTGAGGATTACTAAAAATATTTTCATCATTAGCAAATTTCAAGAATATAGTTACTGTAAATTTTGAGCCTTTGCCCTTTTTGCTTTCTACTTCAATATCGCCATTCATCATACGAGCAATATTTCTTGCGATAGTCATTCCAAGTCCTGTTCCTTGTATTTTCCCTATATAGCTTTTCCGCTCTCGTTCAAAAGGTTCAAATATACGATTTAAAAATTCGGGTTCCATACCTACACCATTATCTTCAAATATAAATTCATAGCAGCCCATATGAGGTCTGTTTACAGCTTTTTCAGATATAATAACACTAATTTTACCACCAACTGGTGTATATTTTATTGAATTACTTATAAGATTTGTAAAAATCTGCTGAATTCTTGTTTCGTCTCCTATAACTTTATTGTGCTCTATGCTTTTTATATCAAGAGTAAGTGTATGATTTTTAGCTTCGGCTTGTGGTTTACATATATCAATAACATTATTAATAAGTTCTGTAAGCATTATTGATTCTTCATTAAGTTCGATTTTTCCAGATTCTATCTTACTCATATCAAGAATATCATTTATTAATGCCAAAAGATGTTTGCTTGATACTTTAATTTTATATAGACAATCAGCCATTTTCTCAGGATTATTCAAATATATTTCCGCAATAGCTATCATACCTATAATCGCATTCATTGGCGTACGAATATCATGGCTCATATTCGAAAGAAAATTTGATTTAGCTTGATTGGCACGATTGGTTGCTTCATATGCCTCTTTTAATGCTTGCTTAGTAACAAGTTCATTTTTCTTTTCTTCGTCTATATACTGAGATACTAAAAGTGTATGAAGTGGCATTCCATAATTATCCACATCTACTGCAATAAAACTTATTCTTGCCCAACCTGCTTTTTTGCTATTAAGTTCCATACTTAATATGCTTTTGTTTTTCATACGCTCTCTAAGTGTATGAAGATTTGTGAATTTTCTTACATCTTTAATAAAGTCATCACTAACATCCAAATTTAACCACATATTAATAGTTTCTTGTGCATTACCGTTCTTTGGTATATACTCTTCAAGATAATCTACACTTATAATCTGTTCATATGTATCATTTATAAGGTCTATATAGTAATTGCAGTAATATATATCATTCATAGCTTCTATTATTGCAAGCTTTTTCTGTTCGGATTCTATGCTTTTTTGGAGTTCTTTTTTAGTATATAAAAGTTCGAGTTTCCTTCTTTCTTCCTCTTTATGTGCTGCTGTTGTGTCTGTTGCAATAACTATTGCTTCGATGTGGTTATTATACTCATTTTTAGAAAGTAAAGCTAATAATCTTATAAAAACATCTCTATTACAGTCGTAATATTCTGTTTCTATATTTGTAACTCCAATCTCAAAATGCTTAATAAGCAAATCTACTGTAAGATGTTTATTCATATTTTCATTTAGAAATTTAGGCTTTTGAATAGCGATCCAATTTTCAACCAATTTATTATAAGAAACTGGTGCAGTTAAGCCTAACTCATTTAATAGATGCCTATTATTTCTTGTGTAAATTTCAGAATTTATAATTCCTTCCGTAACATCAAATTTAAAGGAAAACTCACAGTTATTAACAAGTGCATCACGATATTGCTTTCGTTCTGTATGAAGCTTCTCGCTAAGTTCTGCAAAACGAGTTATATCAAGAACAGAGCTTAAAATAAATCTCTGTCCACTATCAAATTTTAAAAGCTTTGTGACCACACTTATAACATTTATATCGCCTTTTGAATTTTTAGATTTAAGGGTATAGGTAACTTCATCACCACAATTTTTAAGATTTTTTATTACTTGATTTACAATACCTTTATCCTCATTTAGAATTTTTGTTTGTAAAAATTCTAAAAAAGAACCCATTAAATTTTCGTCATCGCAATCAAAAATACGCTTTGCTTTATCGTTTATTATTAAAAGTCTACGCTCTGGTACTGTATATGCGACAATACCGCAATTTAAAAGACTTACTATTTGATTTTGCATTGTAATAAGTTCTTCGTTTTTTTCTTTCAATTCTTGATTTTTTTGATATTGCATAAGAGCAAATACTCCATCGGTATTAACCATGACATTTTTTAATAAATGTCCTACTTTTTTCAGTGCATGGCATTCTTCATCTGACCAATTACTTCTATGAGTACACCAAATTCCTATTGAATAATAATAATTTTCACTACGAATAAACGCATAATCAAGTATGCATTTCCGCTCACAATCTGTTTCTATATTATACACACACAAACTATCTTTCCCATATCTATCTAATGATGTGCCTATGATGTTGTGATTAATTGGAAATTTCCTTTTGCTCATATTATACTTAGAATTTTTCGCATCAACATAAGGATAGAAAAATGTATCTTTATTCATATCTGCAAAAGCTATATATGCTGAATCAGCATTAAATTTTGTACTAATTGCTGTAAGCAATTCAATAAAATCGTTATTTAATGGATTTCCTTTTTCTAAAATAGCATTAAAAAATTTTTTTATATCGTTATCTATTCGTGTTTTAAAGAGTTTCATAATATACACCCAAATTCAAATTTAAATATACAATCATTATATCACAGTCGCACAAAAATTCATAGTACTAAATATAGTATTTTTGATATGCTCATTCAAAGCTTTGATTTTGTACAGATTTTATTAAATTATTGTGCTATATTTCTGCATAAATCTAAAAAATATCCCGAAATAATAATTGCAAGAGCCTTTACCATATGATATAATAAATTGTTGATAATATAACTAAGTAAAAAGAGGGATTCTGAAATGGATACAAGAGAGAATTTAAGAAACATTGCTATTATTGCCCATGTTGATCACGGTAAAACTACACTCGTTGACCAGCTTCTTCTTCAAAGTGGTGTATTCAGAGCTAACGAGGCTGTTGAAGATAGAGTTATGGACTCTAATGACCTTGAGCGTGAAAGAGGAATTACAATTCTTTCTAAAAATACTGCTGTTATGTATAATAACACTAAAATAAATATAGTTGACACCCCAGGACACGCAGACTTCGGTGGCGAGGTTGAGCGTATTCTTATGATGGTTGATGGTGTTCTCTTGCTTGTCGATGCATTTGAAGGCTGTATGCCACAAACAAGATTTGTTCTTAAAAAGGCTCTTGGTTTAGGCAAAAAACCTCTTGTAGTTGTTAATAAAATTGACAGACCTGGTGCGAGACCAGAAGAAGTCGTTGACGAAGTTCTCGACCTCTTTATTGAGCTTGGTGCTGATGAAGACCAGCTTGAATTCCCAGTCGTCTACGCATCAGGCAGAGATGGCTATGCAACACTTGACCCACATGAAAAGGGTACTGATATGAAGCCTCTCTTTGAGAAAATTATATCTGAAATTCCTGCGCCAACAGGTGAAATGAACGCACCTTTACAGATTTTGTTCTCAAACATTGACTATGATGAGTATGTTGGTAGAATCGGTATTGGCCGTGTTGAAAGAGGTAGCGTTAATGTTGGACAACAGATTGTACTTTGCAGAAATGATGGCACAACTAAAAATGCTAAGGTTACAAAGCTTTATCAGTTTGAGGGTCTTAAAAGAGTTGAAGCTCAGACAGCAGAGCTTGGCGATTTGATTGCTGTTTCAGGTATTCCTGACCTCAATATTGGTGAAACAGCTTGCTCTCCTGACTGCATCGACCCACTTCCATTTGTTAAGATTGACGAGCCAACCGTTTCTATGATGTTTATGGTTAATAACAGCCCATTTGCAGGTCGTGAAGGTAAGTTTGTTACATCAAGAAATATTCGTGACAGACTCTTCAAAGAAGTTGAAACAAATGTTGCTATGCGTGTAGAAGAAACTGATTCTGCTGATACATTCAGAGTTTCTGGTCGTGGTGAACTTCATCTTTCTATCCTTATCGAACAGATGAGAAGACAAAATTATGAATTCCAGGTTTCCCGTCCAAAGGTTATTTATAAGACTATTGACGGCAAACTTTGCGAGCCTATGGAACTTCTTATGATTGAAGTACCAGACAACTATGTTGGTGCTATTATGGAAAAGCTTGGTACTCGTAAAGCTGAACTTCTTAATATGGGTACCCGTGAATCAGGCACAACTCATCTCGAATTTAGAATCCCGTCAAGAGGTCTTATGGGTTACAGACCGGAATTCCTTACAGATACAAACGGTAATGGTATAATGAACCATATCTTTGACGGCTATGAGGAATATAAGGGTGACATTCAGCAAAGAGCTCAAGGTTCTCTTATTGCTCACGAAACAGGTACTACAACAGGTTATGGATTATTTGCTGCTCAGGATAGGGGTCGTTTGTTTGTTGGGCCTGGTGTTGATGTTTACGAGGGTATGATTGTTGGAGCAAGCCCTAAGAGCGATGATATTGTTGTTAATGTCTGCAAGAAAAAGCATATCACAAATACTCGTGCTTCTGGTTCTGATGACGCACTTAAACTTACACCACCTACAATTCTCAGCCTTGAGCAGTCACTTGAATTTATTACTGACGATGAGCTTGTAGAAGTAACACCAAAATCTATCAGAATGCGAAAAACAATTCTCAATAAAGAGCAGAGAATGAAAAAAGCAAGCAAGGGCTGATAAACTAAATGAACTTCGTCATATTGGATTTGGAATGGAATCCGAGTTATAGCAAAAAACTTAAGGGTTTCATAAATGAAATAATTGAATTTGGTGCTATTAAGGTTAATTCGGATTTAGAGATAATTGATACTTTTTCTGCCCTTGTAAGACCTCAAATTGGCAAAAAGCTAAATGAAAAGATTACTACACTCACACATATAACTGATGAAGATGTAGAAGATGGTTGTACTTACACTCACGCATTAAGTGGTTTCAGAAAATTTCTTGGCGATTCAGTGCTGATGACTTGGGGCATTACTGATATTTATGTTCTCATGGAAAATACAAAATATTTTCTTCAAGATGATAGATTGTCTTTTATAGATAACTATACAAATCTTCAGGATTATTGTGAGGATATGCTAATACAAAAGAACATAAAAAACAATGAAAAAAGTGCAGGTAAGCAAATGGGCTTAACTACAGCCACAGAACTTTTAGAAATAAGCTTAGATAATATTTCTCATCATAGAGCTTTAGACGATAGCATAATTGCCTATGAGTGCTTTAAGAATTTATATTCCTACCCTATCTTACTTTCTCATATACAAAAATTTAATGATGAGTTTTATCGTAAGCTTACATTTAAAAATACTATTCTTTGTGACCTCAATAACCCTCTTATTGATAAAAAAGAAATGTATTTTACTTGTCCTTGCGGTTATAGAGCTAAACGAAAAAAGCCCTGGAAATTTTCGTGTAAATCATTTATTGCACCTTTCGCTTGTAAGCATTGCGGAAATACATTTATGGGACGAATACAATTCAAATTAAAATATGATGGTGTGCATATTATTAAGAAAATATTTAAACCTATAAATAAAGAAAATACCGATACACAAAAAGTTACTGCTGGAAAATAATTAAAACCTCCTAAGATATTCTATTGTCCATTTTTTACGGACATGTTCAAATTCTTAGGAGGTTTTAATTTACTTTTAAGGCATAAAGTTCTATATATTTTTTATAATTTGTAATCAAATTCTGAATAATATCACCAAAATGCAATATCCTATGATTAAGGAGGTAATTTTATGGCTATAATACCTTGCAGTGATAATTGTATTTATCAAATTGACGGATATTGTCATCTCGAACTATCGTCTTTTGTTACGAACAACACAAAAGATTCTTGTATATATAAAATTTGTCCTGATAATAATTTAAATTCAAGAACAGATTGCGCCAAAGGCTTCACGAACAGTGCTGACACCAATAACATTAATATTTAAATCCTTTGAAAGTTTTATAGAATCAAGGTTATGTTTAGGTACGATACACTTTTTAAAGCCAAGCCTTGCCGCCTCTTTTACACGCTCTTCAGCGTGTGATACTGAACGAATCTCCCCGGCAAGTCCAATTTCTCCGAATGCAAGCATATCATCAGGAATAACTATGTCCTTCAAGCTACTTACCAATGCCATAGAAACAGCTAAATCTGCTGCTGGCTCATCAAGTCTTAATCCACCGACAACATTTATATATGTGTCAAGATTTGCAAAATAGAATCCCGCTCTCTTTTCAAGCACAGCAAGCAAGAGCGACATTCTGTTATAATCAAAACCTGTACTCATTCTTCTTGGATTACCGAAACCCGTTGTTGTGGCTAAGCCTTGAATTTCTGCAAGAATCGGGCGAGAACCCTCCATAACACAAGCAACACAAGTTCCAGAAACATTTTTAGGTCTGCCTGAAAGCAGCATAAGCGATGGATTTTCAACTTCGGAGAGTCCCCTATCGCCCATACTAAAGACACCTATTTCGTTAGTTGAGCCATAACGATTTTTTACAGCTCTAAGAATACGATATGACATCTGCTTATCGCCCTCAAAATAGAGAACTGCATCAACAATATGTTCAAGAACCTTAGGTCCTGCTATGGCGCCATCTTTATTTACATGACCAACTATAATCACAGGAATATCAAGAGTCTTAGCTGTTCGCATAAGAATATTAGTACACTCTCTTACCTGTGTAACACTTCCAGGAGATGAACTTAGCTCTGTAAAATTCATAGTTTGTATTGAATCTATCATTACAAGGTCAGGCTTTTCCGAGCGAATATATTCAGCGGCAACTTCTACATCAGTTTCAGTCAGAACATAAAGATTATCGCTATCAACATTAAGACGCATAGCACGAAGCTTAATTTGTCTTCGTGATTCTTCACCCGAAATATATAGTATCTTTAACATTCTGCCAAGATGATTACATATTTGCAAAAGAATTGTAGATTTACCTATGCCAGGGTCACCACCAAGCAAAACAAGAGACCCCTTTACAATTCCTCCACCAAGAACTCTGTCAAGCTCTTTTGAGCCTGTAAAATATCTCTGCTCATCATCTGTTGAAATCTCATTTATCCTCAAAGGCTTAGAATATGACGAAGACATACGCTTTTCAGGCTTAACTACACCCGATTTAGTAGTTTCACGAATTTCTTCATTAAGGGTATTCCATTCTCCGCAAGATGGGCATTTCCCAAGCCATTTTGCAGTTTCATAGCCACATTCCGAGCAAACATATAAGCTTTTAACTTTTCCTGCCAAATTTATCACCTTAACTTAGTTTTTATTTTTATATTCCAATATTCCGCAATATATCGCAAAAGCTATTTTACTTTGATATTCCTCATTTGAAAGATTTTTAGCTTCTTCCTCATTTGAAATAAAACCACACTCAACAATTACTGCTGGCACAGTCGCCTTATTTAATAAGTAAATATCACTTCCGCCCTTTTTAAGCTCTCGCTTGTTTTCTGGTTGAATCAATCCAGTAATAGACTTGCGAATATTTTCTGCAAGAATTTGACTTTTATCATTATTAGTTGAATAAAACATCTGAGCACCACTATACTTACTCTGTTCAAATTTATTTTGATGTATACTTACAAGAATATTCTTTTTATTATTATTTACGATTTTTACACGATTTTTCAAATCAGAAACTTTTCTTTCTCGAATAGTTCCTGAGGCTGTGTCATATATAGAAACATCGCTTTCACGAATCATCTTAACTTCTATTCCAGAAGCTTTGAGCATATCTCTGAGTTTCAAGGCGATTTCAAGGTTTATATCCTTTTCAAGAACAGAATTTGCCACAGCTCCGCTATCCTCACCGCCATGACCCGCATCAATAACCACGATTAGCTCTTTTTCAGAAATCTCTGCAGAAACTGCTTCATCAGCAACCTTTTCAAACGCATTGAAAACAAGGAACACAAACAAAAATATTCCTATTAAAGTTGACGAATAAATCAAATACGCTTTTAACTTTTCCAAGCTTAATCACCCCTTTGTAATATTTATGCTAAAGGGGGCTTGTATAGAAGTGCATATTTTAAATTTATTCAGTTTCTACATTATCTGTATTTTTTTCATCAAAGTGGATGCTAACTCCGTTTACTTCTACTCCACCTTCTGCACGAATCATTATGTACTTTGTGCCATCTATAATCTTTGTTTCAATAAGATGACTTCTATCTGGGCTAACTTGAATTTTAACATCAGCTGTCTTTATTTCAAAATGTTTGGTGTCTACAATATTGGTTGGTGTTATCTGAGCCTCTTTGCCAAAACTTTCATCAAATTTTTCTTCAAAAGCCTCTATATGTTCAGGTGATGCACCACAAGCCTTGAATACATCTTTAATTGTACTTTTTGTAAGCACAAGTGGCTCTTCTTTTTTATACTCCTTATGTTCATCAACCATTTCAGTAAAGGTTGTGTGAACCGCTTGCATAAAATCAAAACTACAATCTTCCTCAACTGATTCAGCAATAACATTTTGAAAGGTTTCCATCTGAATAGTTGCGGGCATAGGCGGTTCAGTATGAAAAATTGCGTCTGTAAAATCATTATGACTTTCACTTGTATTTTTAGTATAGTAAAGTGCATTATAAATATTAGCACTTCTATCATCAAATGCAGGAAACACAAAGCCAAGTTCAGGAGCAGAAACTACATAATCCTGTCTTATATTTCTGAATTCATTTTCGCTTGCATAAAAACCAAGTGCAGATTTTATTTGTTTAACAGGACAAATACTGCAAAGATAATAAGCAAATATTTCATCAGATTCGTCCTCTTTGCCAAAACCATCCTTTCTGATAACAGGTATATCATATTTATCAAAGGCGAGTAATATAAGATAATTACCATCAAACTTAATTGTCTTTATGATTTTTTCATATAACTGTTGAACTAAATCATCATTTTCAAGTTCAGTTTCACGCAAATCCATAAGTAATTTATGTTCTTCACTGTCACAAACCTGTTGAGTGGTAAATTCTATATCAATAAGATTTTTACCGATTGAACCTGAAAGAGTTTTCTTAATGATTTTAAGCAGAGATTCGCTGTCAGCCTCCGACATAAGCGAAAGCGACTGGTCAAATTCTGAAATAATCTCTCCTTTTTCATTTACATAACAACCACGAATTTTCTGTATATTACTTTTATCATGACGAAATCTTCTTCTGATTTCTGAAATTTCTTTTTCGTTCATTACTCCATTCTTCCTTTTTATGTATAATCATAATAATATTATAACAAAAATCAGCACCGAAAAACAATAGATATGCTGAATTTCATAGCTATTGATTTTTATTTGAAAGGTGATATAATTTTTATGTTCAGTTAAAATAATGAAAGGAGATATTATATGAATTTTCTTGATAATACCATATCAGAGGAAAACATAGAACAACAACTAAGTCAACTTGATAAATGGCTGCACGCCGCAGGTGATTGGATACTTGCTTTTTTACCAAAGCTTATAACTTCAATTATCATTATAGGTGTAGGCTTTTTATTAGCAAAGTACATAACTAAACTTATTATGAAAACAATGAAAAAAGGCAAGGTTGAGCCAACTGTAAAATCATTCTTAGGCTCTATGATAAGTGTTGTTTTAAAAATTCTTATAATAATTTGTGCTTTAGGTACTCTCGGAATTGATATGACCTCTATTATAACTGTTATAGGCACTGCTACTGTTGCGATAGGTCTTGCCCTAAAAGATAGTATGGCAAATATTGCGAGTGGCGTTCTTATTATTATAAACAAGCCTTTCAAAGTTGGCGATTACCTTTCAACAGAGGGTTTAGAGGGTACTGTACATAAAATCGAAATGATGTATACCACTTTGATTTCCTTTGACGGAAAAGAAATTATACTTCCAAATTCTCGTGTAACCTCAAATAATGTAATAAATTATAATGTTGAGGGTTGTCGCAGACTTGATTTACCATTTTCTATTTCCTATAATGATAGCATTGTTGAAGCAAGAGATGCCATTATGGAAATAATAAATTCAGATAATAGGATTCTTTCTGAACCTGAACCTCCTGTTGTAGGTGTAGATAGTCACGGCGAGAGCGGAATAAATCTTATTGTAAAGGTTTGGTGTCGTCCAGAAGATTATTGGGCATTGCGATATTATATCCCTGAAAAAGTCAAATATTCATTTGATGAGCGTAAAATTACCATTCCATATAACAGACTTGAAGTCGATATTTTAGAAAAAGGAAATGAAAAATAATGATACTTGCTATTGATATTGGAAATACAAATATAGTTCTTGGCTGCATTGAAGAAAAAATACTTTTTGTTTCACGCATTACAACAAACAAACAGGCTACACAAGACGAATACGCAATTAGTATAAATAATATTCTTAAGCTTCATAAAATAGATCCTGAAAAAATTGATGGTGCAATTATTTCAAGCGTTGTTCCAGCAATAAATAATGCAGTTTATGGTGCAGTTAAAGCTGTGACTTCTCATGAGCCTTTAGTTGTTGGCCCTGGAATAAAAACTGGTCTTAATATAAAGCTTGATAATCCTGCACAGCTTGGCAGTGATAGAGTTGTTGGTGCTGTTGCAGCTATTGCACAATATCCAAAGCCTATAATTGTCATTGATATGGGTACCGCAACTACTTTCTGCGCAATAAATGAGCTTGGTGAACATCTTGGCGGAATAATATATCCAGGAGTAAAAATTTCTCTTGATGCCCTCACTCAAATGGCATCTAATCTTTCTGGAATAAGTCTTACCAAGCCTAAAAAGGTAATTGGCTCTAATACGGCCGATAGTATGAAAAGTGGTATTCTCTATGGTAATGCCTCTATGATTGATGGTATGATTGACCGCTTTGAGGAAGAACTTGGTAAGACAGCAACAATAGTTGCAACTGGTGGTCTTTCAGAAACAATAATTCCATTCTGTAAGCACAAAATCATATTCGATAACGACTTACTTTTAAAAGGTTTGAAAATCATATATGATAAAAATGTAGAATAATAAAAAAACTTTATAAAATTATTTAAAGAACACTTATCTACAAAAAGAGACTATCTAATAAAGGTTGTGGTAGAAAAAGAGTTCACAGATAAAAAGTAAAAAAGTAGAGCATATAAAATCTGATGCAACTGATGATACTTGCGTACCTCTTGTAAACTATATATGTCAAATAAATTGCTTTATTTTTTTAACTGAATGTGCTATAATTTATCTATAATACTTTAAAAGTGGTGATGGCTTTGAATTATGGCAATATAAAAAAAACCGACATTGCAAACGGTATAGGAATTAGAGTTTCACTTTTCGTTTCAGGTTGTACAAGACATTGCAAGAATTGTTTCAATAGTGAAACATGGGATTTCAATTACGGCAATCCATTTACAAAAGAAACAGAAGATGAAATTATAGAATCACTTTCAAAGTCTTATATAAATGGTTTAACAGTGCTTGGCGGAGAACCTTTTGAAGTCAGAAATCAAAGAGAAATTTTGCCATTCATAAAGCGTATCAGAAAAGAATTGCCTAATAAGACAATATGGTTCTATACCGGTTGTACACTTGAAAATGAATTACAAAAAGAAGGCTATTGGAGATGCGAAGTTACAGATGAACTTCTTGCAAATATAGATGTTTTAGTTGACGGTCCTTTTATAGAAAACCTTTACGATATTTCACTATGTTTTAGGGGCTCAAGTAACCAGCGAATAATTGATATGAAAAAAACGCTTGAAAACGGAAATGTAGTGCTTTGGGATAATAAATAATAATACAATTAAAAACAGGTACAACCCTAAAATGAGTTGTACCTGTTTTACTATTTAAGTATTAAACTTGGTTTCTATGAAGTTTGCTCAATGAATGACTATTTTCTCGGTGCATATATACACTTTGTACAAGTCCTACTCCAAAGTATAGGCACATAACAGATGTTCCTCCAGAACTAAAGAAAGGAAGTGTTATTCCAACAACTGGAAAAATTCCAAGAACCATTCCTATATTTATAACGGTTTGAGTAGCAATAATTGAGAAGAAACCGTAACAAATCATTTTGCCAAATGTATCATCAGCAAGATGTGCATCTCTCATAGTTTTTATAACAATAAAAAGTAGTATCAGCAAAAGAATTGTACAGCCAATGAATCCAAACTCTTCACCAGCAACAGTGAAGATAAAATCATTTTCCTGATATGGAACAATATCTTTTGCAACTCTCGGACCATTCATATATCCTTCGCCAAAAAGACCACCTGATGCAATAGAAACCTTGCCTTGATATTGTTGCCAACCATAAGTTGTTAAGCTATTATCATCAAGGTTAAATAGCACTAACAATCTGTTTCGTTGGTCATCATTCATAATCTTAGTATAAAATAAAGGAGCGGATACACATATTACTAATAAAAATGATATAAAATATCTAAGCTGAACACCTGCTGCAAAAGTCATTATCAAAAACATAAAACCAAATACAAGTGCGGTTCCATCATCACCTTGCATATGAATGAGTAAAATAGGTATTGCTGCATGAAATACAAGTGTCATGACACCGAAAAAGCTTCTTAGCTTATCATATTTAACTAAAACCGAAATATGTTTAGCGAATGTTATAATAAAGCATATTTTAGTTAGTTCGGACGGTTGAAATGTTATACTTCCAATTTTAATCCAACCCACATCATCAGTTCCTGCAATCTGTATACCAATAAAAAATACAAGTATTGTCAGTGAAAGTGCCACACCCGCAAAAATCCACCATACCTTACCATAGAATCTATAATCTATACAAGATATGAACACAGCAACGATATATCCTATTCCAACGGCTATAATCTGAGTTTTAAGAAAGTTAGTACCACCACTTCTTTGCTGACTATAAATTAAAAGAAAGCCGTATATAGATGCACTCATTGTTAAAATCCAAAACCATTTATCTGTTTTTTTTATATAATTCCAGATAGAATCAAAAATTCTTTTCATACAAACCCCTTTCTATATTTTAGTTGGTATTTTCATAAATAAATTAAAGACTACAATTTAATTTATTATAGGTAATACCTATTCTTTATAAACAATATTATATAACGAGTTTTCTCCTTATGCAAGGGGAAAGCTGTAAATGAATATTTGTATGAAATTGTCTAAAAATATCTTCAATTTTCAAAAATCCAATAAATATCATAATTCCAAAGCAATTATAAATATATTCAGAAGTATATAAAATTAAATTTGTCTGTTTTTTTTGTAAATTTATTGATTATGTACTTGATTATTTACATCAAGGTGTATTATAATATAAGTAGGTAATTTTTTATCTGAAATTGGAGGTTTTGATAATGGCAAAGACCATTGCAGTATTGACAAGTGGCGGCGATGCTCCAGGCATGAATGCAGCTGTAAGAGCGGTTGCAAGAGCTGCTTTAAGTAAGGGTATTAAAGTTTATGGTGTTCGTAGAGGCTATAATGGCCTTCTTAACGGCGATGTATTTGAAATGAATCTTAGAAGCGTTTCCGATATTTTAAGCAAGGGTGGTACTGTTCTTTATACAGCAAGAAGTCCAGAGTTTAACACTAAGGAAGGCGTAAAAAAGGCTGCTGATAACTGCAGAAAACTTGGCATTGATGGTGTTGTTGTTATTGGTGGTGACGGTTCATTCAGAGGTGCAAGAGACCTTACAGGCGAAGGTATTCCATGTATAGGTGTTCCTGGTACTATTGATAACGATATTTCTAGTAGTGATTATACAATCGGTTTCGATACAGCTATGAATACAGCTATGGAAATGATTGATAAAATTCGTGATACTGCACAATCTCATGACAGATGTAGTGTTGTTGAGGTTATGGGCAGAAGATGTGGAGATATTGCTCTTGAGGTTGGTATTGCTATCGGTGCAAGTGCTATCCTTGTTCCTGAAGTTCCTTATGACCTTAAGAAAGATGTTATTGATGTTCTTCTCAAGAATCGTGAAACAGGCAAAAAGCATTTCATCATCGTTGTAGCTGAGGGTATTGGCGGTATTGATGGTATCGTTAAGGAAATCGAAGCTCAGACAGGAATTGAAACAAGAGGAACTGTTCTTGGTCATGTTCAGCGTGGTGGCTCTCCAACTCTTAGAGATAGAGTTGTTGCAAGCCGTATGGGTTATAGAGCTGTTGAACTTCTTGAAGAAGGTCAAAGCAATAGAGTTGTTGTAATGAAGGATAATCACATTGTTGATTATGATATTTCAGAGGCTCTTGCAATGAAGAAGCAGTTCAATACAAAGCTCTTCAATATTGCTCACGAAATCAGCATCTAATTTTTAAAATACTGAATACATAAAAATACATAAATAATGGCATAGATTTTAAAATCTATGCCATTTTAGTTTGCCTAAATATTTGTTTAAAAATGCGAACTATGTTTACCCTATTTCTGAATCAATATTATCAACTACATTTACATAGCAAGTAATCTTAACTCCGTTATAAGCCTCAGCTGTGATTTTAGCCTCACCCTTTTTCATAGCAGTTACTAAACCACCATATTTTGCAACACTTGCTGTGTTTGAATTATTTGAAGAATAATATACATGATATGCAGCAGTTCCATTTGGTACTGCACTATCAAGGTCAAACTTTTCTCCTATATTTAATTCAAGTTCTGTATTATTAAGTGAAAGTTTTTTAGGCTCTTTCTTAACAGTGACAGTACATTGAACCTTTACGCCATTATAGGCTATCGCTGTAATATTAGCTACACCTTCTTTTTTAGCTGTAACTAAGCCTCCAGCCGAAACAACACTTACTAAGTTACTATTATTTGAAATGTATTTTATGCTGTGTGCAGCTGTTCCGCTTGGCAAATAGCTATCAAGGTCATAGGTTTCCCCTACTCCCAAAGTGATTTTAGTTTTGTTAAGGCTCATAGTCTTTGGAGCTTTTTTAACTGTAACTGTACAATTTACCTTTTTGCCATTATAAGTTGTAGCTGTAATCGTTGCTGTACCTTCTTTTTTAGCTGTAACTAAGCCTCCTGCTGAAACAACACTTGCAGTAGAACTATTATCTGAGCTATATTTAACACTAAACGATGCTGTATTCTTTGGTAAGCTGCTATCTAAATCGTAAGTTTCACCAATTCCTAAAGTAAGATTTGTTTTATTTAATGATATAGAATTCGGAGCATTTTTTACAGTAACCATACAATTTGCTTTTGAGCCATTCAAGCCTTTTGCTACTATCATAGCTGTGCCTGTATTCTTAGCTGTAATCTTTCCATTGCTAACTGTAAGAATATTTGTATTACTCGATGACCAAGTTGCATTACCATTTGCTTTAATTGTATAAGACTCGCCTTTTCCAAGGGTAAGACTTGATTTATTAAGCTTAACATTATTATATAAGTTTGGTGCAACTATAAGCTTTACACTCTGTCCAGCATAAAGATAAAGACTATCTATTGCTTGAATACAAGGACCTTCATCGCCACCACAGTGTGTTATAAAATGTTTTCCATTATAATAGCCAGCATAAACTGCAACATGTGCATAACGATAACTACTACTTTTGAAAATAACAACTGAGCCTATCGGAATATCAGAAGATGTTTTCAAAGAACCGTTACTATTCTGTGTAAATCCTATGTTTTTGCCAGTACCATTATCAATCCACTTTCTTATAGCTGTTTCCCAGCTTTCTACACTACACTTGCTATAAGGCTGTGCAAGATTTGATGTACTTATTTTTGCTACATTAGGAAGATAGTTATAATAAACATAACTAACATATGAACCACAACATAAACCATAATTTTCAAAATGTCTTATATTAGGTTTACCTGAGTTTGTCGTTTCAAGGCCACTTGCTATAGCACTAAGACTATATGGAATGTTACTTGTAACACTATTTGGTGTTCCACTTGAACCATAGTTTCTATAAATTGTTCCATTAGAAATTTGCCTTTGAACATCATAGCCTGTATATTCAAGTGCATTAAGAAATACATTATTTAACATATTACTTGGTACATTATTTGCAGCAGAAACATATGGTGGGACTATTATTGAAATAATTAAAATAGAAAAAGCAATTACAATTGCTAAAATTCTTTTTCGTGATAATTGGATAAACGACATAAGTAAGTAACCTCCAAAATCGCTTTTGTTGTTTGAAATCAATTCAGAATATTTAACTTATGTTACGATTATATCCTATTTGTAACAAATTTGCAACCTTTTGAAATATTTTTTAACAATTTCGTTATTTATATCACAAAAGTAATATACTTTTTAATATTTTATTGGTAATTATATACAATAAAACTCCCAGATTCGTAATCTGAGAGTTAATTTTTTATATTAAGGGTTACATTTTTTACAAGGTTCATAACCTTTAGAGATTAAATCATTTCTATTTCCGCTATACTCTTCCCTATTCTTATCTGGAAGATTTTTTGCAGACGAACAGCTTTTTAAATGAAATTTTTTAGTATTTGTATTCAATATGTAAGTTCTAGTATCTGATTCAGATATAGATTTTTCATTTCCTACTTCCCAACTTTCACCTGTTTTATAATCTATTACAATGTCAGGCTGAACATTATAGCAATAAACATTGAAGCTTATTCCATCGCCATTATCTTCAACAGATTTAGCCTCCATTTGTACACCAGACACAAGAAGGTTATCTCTCTCAAATATCGGAGTTACTCTATAAAGTACATGATTATCAGTTTCTTTTACATAGTCAGCTACCATATTTTCAAACGGTAACATTCCCTCTACATTTAAATATCTTGTTCCAGTAATAAGATTTTTAATATTTGCATTTTCACCAGTAAGCTGATAACCAATTAAATGACAACGATTATATAGATATTTGCCATCAATGCAATCATATTTAACAGTATGCCAACCGGACGGCTTAACTGAACCTATCGTACCTCTTTTTTCTGCTGGCATAATATCTTTACCAACACAAGCATATGCAACAGAGCATCTTCCTAGATTGTCAAGCTCACTATATTTCTCAAAAGATTTTGTTGTCATCTCAGAGTCTTTAAATGATGGAATATTATTATCTATCTTTATGTAAGCGGAATTGCTATATTCTGGTATATCAGAAACCGAAATAGATTTTGAAGAAACCACACTTTCATCTTTAAAAGAGCAGGCACTTACACTAAAACAGAATATTACTAACAAAGCTAACGAAATAAATCTTTTTCTCATTTTACATAAACCTCTCTTGTAATTTTATCATGTGAATTTCCCACAAATTCAAATCTACCTATTAAATTCCAGTCTTGAATAGTAATTTCCAGTTTCAAATCACTTGGATATATTCTATTCCATTTATATACTATGATTTTTTCTATTTTCTCAGAAAAATCTTTTAAATTATTATTCTCAACAAAGCAATAATCTTCTTCAGCTGCATTGTTTAAGAAATTATCATCAATAATCAATTTAGATTCTAAGCCCTGAAAAAGGCTTTCAGAATACGAGCTGATAAAAAGTTTCTTTCCGTCTACAAGCTTTAAAATATCTTGAATAACAAATTTATCTTTACTCTGCCTGCGATTATTAAACATCATTCCTTTTTTATCATCTAAGCATAAAATTACTATCATATTTTACCCCTTA
>OHAT01000064.1_pt1 | contig 103627 bp, 86 predicted proteins | sample 1577141 | NCBI WGS metagenome assembly OHAT01 (sample SAMEA3541578, study PRJEB24748) | human gut metagenome | biome: human gut; feature: human-associated habitat; material: faeces | place: China | collected 2012 | reverse complement strand
GGATTGGGGGCGAGTAGCCCCCATTTGTCTATTTCTGAATTATAGTTGACTCTTTGATTTTTAGGGCTGTGCGGCAGGACGGCCGCTTATTCCCGATCTGCGCCTGCAATGAATTCTTCCAGATCGGGGGATAATTCGTCCTGTGTGTGGATGAGTTCTTCATCGAAGGGGAAGTCGAGTACGCAGGCGTGGAGTGCGTGGCGGGGCAGGAGTAGCCGTGTTTCCAGCTCGGAAGTCCACCCTTTGTGGATGAATTCCAGATAGCAATCCTCGGACGGTCCATAGATCTTGTCTCCGACGATGGGGGATCCCAGTGTCGCTAAATGGACGCGTATTTGGTGCGTGCGTCCTGTGAGCGGGATGCACCGGATGATGGAGAATGGCTCTCCATTCCTTGTGAACCGGCGTAGGACACGGAACTCCGTCCTGCATTTCTTTCCTTGGGGATGGATGCATTGCTTGAGCCAGATGCGTGTTTCCGTGACTTCTCCCTGCCGCAGGATCGGCAGTTCGCAGACAGTCTGTTCCCATGCGGGGTGGCCGTACACGATAGCCGTGTATTCTTTGTGCATCTGCCTCCTTTGCATGGCTCGGCCCAATTGGCGTGTAGCGGTAGGAGTTTTGGCAATGAGCGTCAATCCGCTCGTTTCCCGGTCCAATCTGTTGATCAGGGCTGCTTTCATGCCGTTGGCAACCTCGTAGCAAAGCAGAGTCTCAATTCCTTGCAGGAGATTGGGTTCCGACTTTCCATTGGACGGATGGACAATCAGGGGGGCTGCTTTGGAGACGACGATCCACTCCGGAGATTCCGCAACGACTCGGAACCAGGGAACGCAGGCAATGGGACCGTCCTGATTCATGAAAAAATTTATTTTTCGAACAGGGTCGGATCGATGGGCGTCCAGTGGCCGGCTTCCAATTGCAAGTCGTCCAAATGAAGAGGGCCGATGGAGAGGCGTTTCAAGGTCGATACGGGAGTTCCGACTGCGGCAAGCATGCGGCGTACCTGGTGGTAGCGGCCTTCCGTCAGAGTCAATCTGGCATGCCTCGCCTCTAGAATTTCCAGCCGGGCGGGGTGGCAGGGGGATTTTTCTCCTTCCAACGTGAAGGTTCCGGAGGCGAAGTCCTCCACGGCATGTTCCGGGATGTCGGCTTCTGTCGTGAGTTCGTACACCTTGTCTATATGATGCTTGGGAGAAGTAAGGCGGTGAACGAACTTGCCGTCGTCCGTGACCAGAAGCAGGCCTTCCGTGTCTTTGTCCAAACGGCCTACCGAGGTGACGGCGGGGTTCCTTTCCGACCATTCGGGGGGGAGAAGGTCGTAAATTGGCGTACCGTCGCGGTCGTCGTGGCTGCAAGTGACATCCAAAGGCTTGTAGAACGCCACATAAATGCCGCGGGGAAATTCGACTGGTGTTCCATCAACCAGAACATCTTCCGGCTCCGCTTTCTGGGATGGAGACGCGACCGGATTCCCCTGGATGGTAACCCGGCCTTTTTTTACCCATCGAGGCGCTTCACTACGGGAACAATAGCCATATCTGGAGAGGAGGGCGTCAATTCGCATGAACGCCATCATTTTCCTGTCTGCGGGGAAAAACAAGGTTGAAATACAAGGCATGGCATGATAAAGGAGAAAAGTTAATAGCGTCGCCTGAAATCATAATTCAGGTGGCGTTGCAATTTCAGCTATTCTTATCTCTATGGAACTCATTACAGAAGCTCAGCTTACACCGCAGCAACAGGATTTGTGGAAGAAGGCCCGCCAGGCCGTGGACATGAACAACTACCAGTATGCCATTAGCCTGTTGAAGGCCCTGGTCAAGCAATTGCCCGGATTCCTCGAAGGGCGTAGAGTCTTGCGTGCCAGCGAAATCAAACTGCATCCCGAACCCAAGAAGAAGGGCCTTTTCGGCGGCATGCGCATGACGACTGTCAAGCGTGATCCTTCCTCCTCTCTCTCATCGGTTGAAGACGAATTGGAAAACGATCCTTTCAACGAAGCTTCCAACGAAATCCTCTTCCATGCGGCCGAAGATGCAGGCCTGCCCGACGTTGCCGCATTCGCCTTGGAAACCGTCCGTGAAGGCCATCCGGAGAACAAGAAACTTCTTCACATGCTGGCTAATCACTATATTGCCCGCAAGATGCCTGCCGAAGCCGCCTCCGTCTACCACGACATCGTCAAGGTGGATCCCTCCGACTCCATTGCCGTGAAGGGAGAAAAGGACTGCACGGCCCAGGCCTCCATGCAGAAGCAAAACTGGGAAAATGCTTCTTCCATGAAGGACGTCATGAAGAGCACCAACGAATCCGCTTCTCTGGAAAAACTCGACAAGCAGGGGATGACTCGTCAGGAAATGGAAGCCCGTCTTGCCCAGTTGTCCGAACGCTATGCTGCCAACCAGACGGACTTGGCTACGGTGCGCGCCATTGCCAGCGTGTACGAACAGATGGAAGACTGGGCTAACGCCTGTTCCTTCTTCAGCTATGCCTTCTCTTTGAGTCACAATGATGTTTCCCTCAGTGCCAAGGCATCCGAAATGAGCGAAAAGGCTCGCAATGCCCAGCTTGACGAGCTCAAGAAGCGTGCGGCCGCCGAACCCGACAATCAGGAACTTCAGGATCAGCTTGCCCAGATGACTCAGCAGCTCTCCGAAGAGATTGTGGCGGAATGCCGTTCCCGCGTGGAAGGCAACCCGACCGATCCCCAGCTCCGTTTCGACCTTGGTCAGGCTCTGTTCAATGCCGGTAACTTTACGGATGCCATCCCGGAACTTCAGCGCGCTCGTAACAACCCCTATCTGCGCATTAAGGCTATGCTCATGCTGGGTAAGTGCTATGAGTCCAAGAATATGAACGACATGGCTCTCCACCAGCTTGCGGAAGCCAATGCCGAAGTCACCACCATGGACGCAACCAAGCTCGAAATCCTCTACCTCATGGGAACATTGAACGAAAAGCTTGGCAAGAAGCAGGAAGCTCTGGATTGCTTCAAGACGATTTACGATTCCAACTATGGCTACCGCGATGTAGCCAAGCGTGTGGAATCCGCTTACGTCTGATTTCGATCATTTCTTTGTCATTTCCAATAACCGGACCCGGAGGATTCTTTCATGGGATTCTCCGGGCCTTTTTCATTCCTGAGAACTGACTTGTTGCAGATGCATTGAAGCAGTCTCCGTAAGTGTGTTATTGACGGAAACACTCCGGTTGTTCCAGACGGCAGGATTCCAAAAGTTCCCTGTCCCGGAAAATCTCTTCAGTCACCCCGTCGGCAATGATTTGACCTCCGTGCATCAGGATCACGCGGGGGCACAAGTCGAGAACTAGAGGGAGGTCATGCGTTGCAATAATCCGTGTGTGAATGAAGCCTTGCAGGAAGTTGATCATCTGGCGGCGGGAATAAGGGTCCAGATGGGTGCTCGGTTCATCCATGATGAGGATATCCGGTTCCATGGCAAGAACGGAGGCGATGGCCGCTCCTCGTTTTTCTCCGCCGGAAAGGCGGTGGGAGGCCTTGTCCCGGATATCCCAGAGCCCGACTGTGTCCAGAGCCTGGCGTGCATGTTCCTCTGCGTCCTTGCCGGGCATTCCCATATTGAGAGGACCAAAGCAGACATCTTCCATGATTGTCGGCATAAAGAGTTGGTCGTCAGGATTCTGAAATACCATCCCGACTGATTTCCGAATGGAAGGCAGGGTACTTTTAACAACGGGAATGTCACCGATCCGGATTTCTCCGGAATCCGGCATCAAAGCTCCGCACAAGGCAAGGAGCAGGGTGGATTTTCCTGCGCCGTTGCCTCCGACCAAGGCAATGGCTTCTCCATGGCGTGCCTCGAAACTGACGTCGCGAAGCGCTTGGGTCTTGTCCGGATAGGTATAGGAAACGTGGGTTGCTCGGACAATATGGTGGCTCATGATAGAAGACGGTGGGTTTGGGCTCCGATATAAAAGACAGCATCGCTCCATCTCAGGAGGACAAGTATGATGCACCATACTCCTCCATAGATCAAGTCGGCTCTTCTTAGTGAATGCTCGTGGAGTGTATGCAAAGCCCCGGTGAAGCCGCGGGCTTCCATAGCCTTGTGAATGCGTTCCGCCCTGGCCATGCTGCGAATCAGAAGGGAGCCGACCATGGCCCCCCAAAAGCGCAAGGGTGTTCTGTTCGTACCGTAGCTTCGTAGATCCCGTGCCGTCGAGAGACCCGTCGCATCTTCCATCAACAGGAAAATATAGCGGTAAAGCAATAGGCATTGCGTTGTCAGAAGAGTTGGAACCCCCATTCTTCTCATGGCGGAGCATATGGCCGGAAATCCCGTTGTGGCAATGAGAACCAGGCTTGCCAGCACTGTGAACTCTCCCCGGAGCAGGATTGACGCAAAAGAAACCCAGCCGCAGGTGATGACGGTTCCGCCGATGGTGAATGCGGGTTGATGGTCCAGAATTGGATTGAATAGCCCGATCATCACGCAGAAAGGAAGGGCGACGAGAGAGCGGCGCACTAATGGCATGATAGGAATGTTCCCCATGCGGCAGACGACTACCGGGTATGCCAGGAAGGGAACGAGAGCCGGAACATTCAGAAGATCGACGGAGAGGAGGCATACGAGATACACGGCTGTAACGAGGCATTTTACCCGTGCATCAATGCCGTGAACAAAACTGCTCCTTCGGGCATACCTTTCAACGGTATCCATGTCGAACCAGGCTTGTTCCGTCCGTTGCATGGTAGCAGGATGTGTCAGACGGAGGATTTTCCGTGGCGGAAACGGGATGTAGCCCAACCTCCCAGAACGATCAGGACGAAGACGATGCCTGCTCCAAGAAGACCGGAAAGACTTGTTCCTGCCCGTTCCATGGCTGGCGTCGACTCGGTACTTCCCGAAGCAAAGGAGTAATCGGGGAGAAAAGCCGTTTCTTCCTGGATGACGGCCATGCGATGGTGGGTATCCGTTTCCGGAGCAGGCAATTCTTCCATCATGGATGTTTTAGCCATGGCCCATTCAAGCCCATCGGGATCGGAGGCTGCATACCAGGAGAATACGCCTCCGATGAGGGCGGCGATGAGAGCCAGGACGATGACCAATTTACCAGGACGGGACGATCTGGTTTTCAGGGAGGGTTGGAACACGCCCGGCTGCATGTTGCGAACAAAGAGAATAACGGCTGCTGTTGCCAGACCTTCCACGACGCCGATAGCCAGGTGGATCGGTTGCATCAGCAAGGCGAATTGCCCAAAGGGAAGGGCGGTCACTCCGGATGCTTCCGTTTCTACGACAACGCCGAAAGCTCCCAGCTGCAAGCCGATGACGGCAGCGACGATGGAAGCCAGGGTGATTCTGCCCTTTGTCCATGTCGCGGGATTTCCTCCGGCCAGGGGTTTGAACAAGAAGGGGTAGGCAACCATGCACGACAGGAACCCCATGTTGAAGAGATTGCATCCATAGGCCAGGAGCCCTCCATCGGCAAAAAACAGGCATTGTACCAGCAGGACGGAGGCCATTACGAGGAAGGCCGCATAGGGCCCCAGTATAGAGGCGAGGATCAATCCCCCTCCCAAATGTCCGCTCGATCCGGTTCCAGGAATGGAAAAGTTGATCATCTGGGCTGCGAAAACAAAAGCCCCCATGACTCCCATCAGCGGGATTTTGGCGGTATTATCTTCCCGATTCAAACGGTGGACGCTGTAGGCCGCAACAACTGCGGATACGGCCCACATGGTTCCTCCTACGGATGGAGAGACAAGGGCATCTGCCATGTGCATAATCGTATCGTTTCTAGGTAAGGGGTGATGATTGAAGAAAGGAGATCGTTAGAGAAAAAACTCCCTCTTTACATCATCATAACTCCGAATCACCGGAAAATGCCAGCCGGAATAACTGTCATGATTGGAATTAACGATGATAACCTGCTTTGCTCCAGATGCTTTGGCTGCGCGGATACCGGCATGGGAGTCCTCGAAAATAACGACTTCTTCCGGTTTCATTCCGATGCGTTCGATCCCCCGTAGAAAAATATCCGGAGCGGGTTTCCCCGGGACGGTACCATCGTCATAACTGATGGCCCGGAGATCGAACCAGCGTTCCAACCGGAATTGTTCGATGAAAAAATCGACATTGGTTTTGCCGGAGGCCGTAGCGATATTGCGTGGAATGCCGTGTTCTTTCAGTTCATTGAGCAGGCGCTCCGCCCCCGGTGCCAGATGCATGCCGTGCTTCAGGCAGATGTCCCGGTAGATAGCTTCCTTTTCTTCGGCGAAGGCATTGGCCTGTTCTAATGACGGGGACTCGGGGAACAGATAGGCATAAATATCTTCATTTGTTCGTCCATGGATATTGCGGAAAAGTTCCTCTGCCGTCAGGGTCAGACCGTAGCGACCCAAAATAATGTCCCAGGATTCGTTGTGATAGGGAGTATCCCAGAAAAGGGTTCCGTTGAAATCGAAAATGAAGCCGTTCCATTTCATACGATAGCATACTGGCTTCTCCTGTCCCTGCCCAAAAGAGTAAATCCCGTCTGTATCAATTAGTAAATGCTCTGAAAGATCTCTCTGTCATGATTCGTAGTAAACAATATGTCATTTCTCTTGAAAACATGTTGCCTTTCTGCGGGCAGAGTTGGGTGGTGCGGCTTGTCTGCTGCACTCGTGATGCAAACGGCGTTTGCGGCGGAACCTTCCGAAGTGTACAAGGACAAAAATGCTCCTGTCGAAGAGCGGGTTAAGTCCCTTATGGACCAGATGACTCTGGAAGAAAAGGTTGCGCAGATGGACATGTTCAGTTTCTGGAAAGAAAAGGAATTCACTACCGAGGGGTTGGAAAAATCATGCGGGGTTGGCGCCTGGATCGGTGAAGTAACGCCTGAACGTTACAATGAAGTTCAAAAGAAATCGGAATTGTCCCGGTTGAAGATTCCCTTCCTGGTAGGAGTGGATGCTGCTCATGGTCACGCTATTTTGCCGAACAGGACAGTATTCCCGACATCGATTACCATGGCTGCCTCCTTTAATCCCGATTTAGTGCATGAATGTGCCCGGCTGGCTGCCGAAGAGGTTCGCAACAGCGGCAACCATTGGACATTTGCTCCGAGCGTCGATATCGTCCACGATGCCCGCTGGGGGCGTACCGGAGAAACCTATGGTGAAGATCCCTTTCTGGCCTCCCGCCTCGTCGAAGCATCGGTGACGGGTATGCAGGGCAATCTGGACCCCGACAAGAACATTGCTGCCTGCGTGAAGCATTTCGTGGGCGGTGGTGCTTCCATTGGCGGGGTGAACCATGGCAATGCGGAAATTTCGGAACGCATGCTGCGCAGTGATTTTCTACCTCCGTTTCAAGCGGCGATTGATGCGGGAGTGTTGACGATTATGCCGGGGCACAATAATGTGAATGGCGTACCCATGCATGCCAATAAGTGGCTTCTGACGGATATCGTTAAGGATGAATATGGATTCAAGGGGTTCTACATCACGGATATGGGAGATATTGAAAATCTGATGCCGGAACGTCTCCACGGTATAGCGACTGATCAGAAGGATGCTGTCCGGCAAGGGATTAATGCCGGGATCGACATGCACATGTATTCGTGGGACCGCAAGATGTTCATCGATAATCTTCAGGAACTCGTCAAGGAAGGCAAAGTCGACGAAGCCCGCATCAACGATGCTGTCAAGCGTATCCTGACAGTCAAATTTAAACTGGGGCTTTTCGAAAACCGCTACATTGACGCGGACAAAAAGAAGGATTCCTACGGAAGCAAGGAAGCCCGTGATGCTGCTCTTGAAGCTGCCCGCCAGAGTATTGTCCTGCTGAAAAATTCCGAAGGTCTGCTTCCTCTGGATGTTTCCAAATATAAAAAAATTCTCGTGACCGGTCCCAATGCCGATAACCAGGCGATCATGGGAGACTGGGCGAATCCCCAGCCCAAGGAGCATGTGATTTCCATCCTGCAGGGACTCAAAAACGAGTGGAAAGGCGCATGTGAAGTCGTCTTTAGCGACAGTGGTCGCATCAAGGGTAAAAAGTCTGATGTAACTGTCGAGACAACGGATCCCGTGACGCAGTCCCGCCAGCTTAAAGAAGGTGGAGAGCTGAATGACTTTGCCATTCAGGATGCCGTCGGCAAGGCGAAGGATTGCGATTTGGTGGTAGCAGTTATCGGAGGCTATGGCCTTCGTTCCGACTGGGGGCTCCGTACGTATGGAGAATCCGCTGACCGTCCGTCGATCGATTTCTACGGCAAGCAGGTAGAACTCGTGCAGAAGCTCCAGGCGACAGGTAAGCCGGTTATCGTTGTGATCGTCAATGGCAAGCCTCTGAACAATCCTTGGATTACGAAGAATATACCCACCATTGTAGATGTGTGGGAACCCGGCCAGTTCGGAGCTCAGGCTTTGGCGGAAATCCTCGTAGGCAAGGTAAATCCCTCCGGCAAATTGCCTATCAGTATTCCCCAGACGGCCGGGCACATTCCGGCGTATTACTACCAGACCTTCTCCCGCACGCGCACAGGCTACGGTCTTGGTTCTTCCCGCGAGGATGATAAACCCGCTTTTGCCTTTGGTCACGGGTTGAGCTACACTACTTTCAAGTACGAAGACATGAAGCTGTCTTCCTCCCGCCTGGAAAAAGACAAGCCCCTCTCCGTTAGCGTGACTGTCAAAAATACGGGAGATCGCGCCGGATATGAAACGGTAATGGTCTTCGTTCGTGATGAAGTCTCCAGTGTTGTAACGCCTATCCGTCGTTTGAAGGGATTCAGCAAAGTCTGGCTTAACCCCGGAGAAGTGCGGACGGTCACTATTGAGATCCCCTTCAAGGAATTCGGTCTTTGGAATCAGGAAATGAAGTATGTGGTGGAACCCGGTACCTTCGAAATCCAGGTTGGTTCTGCGTCGGACGATATCAAGTTGAAGAAGAAGATCGACTACTGAACGCCTTGTTCCATACCTTTTAGATAGGCTGGCCGCATTCCGGATTTGATTTGGGATGCGGCCTTCATTTGAATTGCCGTATCTGAAACTTCCGGTCATCATTCACCTGGGTTCGTCGTATTTTCCAGGTACTGTGACAAATAGGTATTGAGTTCCGGTGGTGAAGGCCTTATATCCCGGCCTTCGTTGATTCAACCGTAGTTTCCATACCGATTCCCTACCCATTATTTTCCATGTCTCCGTTTCGTTTTTGCCTGTTGCTGCGATTCCTGTTTGCGGGATGGCTTTTGTGTTGTTCCGAGGCGAGCGCTCTTGACAACGGCAGGATCGTCATGGTGACCGAAGCGACATTTCCTCCGTACGAATTCCGGGAAGGAGATGAAATCGTCGGCATTGATCCGTCTATCATGCGGGAAGTTTCCCGGGCAACGGGACGGGAGCTGATCATTGAGGACATGAGCTTCGATTCTGTTATTACGGCGGTTGTGACAGGTAAAGCGGATGTGGCTGCTTCCGGTATTACGGTAACGCCCGAGCGGATGCAGCAGGTAGATTTTTCCATCCCTTATGTGGAAGCCTCCCAAGTGATCATCGTACCGAAGGATTCGCCTGTCATCGGCAAGGATCAGATCAAGGGGCGGAGGATTGGTGTTCAGCACGGTGCGACGGGCGATATTTTTGTGACCCGCAATATCCAGCAACCGGAGCGGTTTCCGAACGGCGCTCTGGCCGTTGCCGCTTTGGCGGCGGGGAAGGTAGATGTCGTTGTCATCGACCAGGATCCTGCACGGATGTACTTGAAACAACATCCCGGCCTTCATATCCTGTCGGAACCGTTGACATCGGAATCCTATGCCATCGCCGTAAGGAAAGGGAATCGAGTGCTTCTGGAACAAATTAACAATGTCATCTCGGAGATGAAGAACTCCGGAACGATGGCCCGGATCCGCGAGGAATACGCAGCCAGGCAGCATGAGAGAGCTGCCGTTTCCCAGATCGGTGATGGTGGACAGGGATGGCTCCGGATCCGTTGGGAAGACTTCAAGGATTCGGTCCATACCAATTTCATTCAGGATGCCCGGTGGAAGTACCTGACGAATGGCTTGCTGGTAACGTTGGAGATTTCCTTTTGTTCCGTACTGCTCGGTATTTTGATGGGGTTTGTGATCGCTGTTATTCGTTCGACCCATGATAAAACCGGTCAATGGCGCTTCTTCAATTTTCTCTGCAAAACGTACCTTACGGTGGTCCGGGGCACCCCTGTAGTCGTTCAATTGCTGATTATTTATTTCGTGATTTTCGGTGCGGTAGATGTGAGTAAGGTTCTGGTTGCCATCGTTGCTTTCGGCTTCAATTCCGGCGCCTATGTGGCAGAAATCATCCGCGGAGGTATCATGTCGATCGACAAGGGACAGCTTGAAGCCGGGCGGAGCCTGGGCCTGAGCTACAACCAGACCATGGCGTATATTATTCTTCCTCAGGCTTTCAAAAACGTTCTTCCCTCTTTGGGAAATGAGTTTATCGTCCTCCTCAAAGAGACGAGTGTTTCAGGCTACATCGCCTTGCAGGACCTCACCAAGGGAGGAGATATTATCCGCAGCCAGACCTATACGGCCTTCATGCCTTTGGTGGCCGTGGCGTTGATTTATCTGGCGATCGTTATGCTCTTCAGCTCCATGCTGGGAAAACTGGAAAGGAAATTGAAACAACATGAATAATCCTCTCTCCGTCGATGTCCCCATGTTCCAGGTGAGAAACCTGGTAAAAGAATTCGGGAACAACCGTGCCGTGGACGAAGTGTCCGTAGACATTGCCCAAGGAGAGGTCGTCTTCATTGTCGGCCCTTCCGGTTCCGGTAAAAGCACGTTTTTGCGGTGCCTGAATCTTCTGGAGATGCCGACATCCGGGGATATTCTCTTCAAGGGAGAATCCGTGACCGGGCAGCATGTCAATGTCAACAAATTCCGAGAGCATGTTGGCATGGTCTTCCAGCATTTCAATCTCTTTCCCCACTTGTCCATTCTGGATAACATTACCATTGCCCCGGTTAAAACGGGACGTGCCACCAGGCAGGAAGCCATAGCTCATGCAGAGGATCTCCTGCACCGTATCGGCCTTTTCGAGAAAAGGCATGCCTATCCTCTTCAGCTTTCGGGAGGCCAGAAACAGCGTATTGCAATCATTCGCTCACTGGTGATGAACCCCGATGCCATCCTTTTTGATGAACCGACTTCTGCTCTTGATCCGGAAATGGTAGGCGAAGTTCTTTCTCTCATGAAAGAACTGGCCGTCAATGGATTGACGATGATAGTTGTAACGCATGAAATAGGTTTTGCCCGCGAAGTCGCTACCCGTGTCCTGTTTATGGACAGGGGGAGGATTGTAGAATCCGGCTCGCCTTCACAAGTAATCGATCATCCGGTTAATCCACGGTTGAAAGAGTTTTTCTCTAAAGTACTGTAAATCAGTAGGAAAATCCTTGGATGACAGGGAAATGAACCCGATTCAGTTTTCTTCTTTCTCCCTTTTTCCTTGGTATCCTGACTTATGAGGCAACACGATGCTGATTCTTTTGTTCTTATTTTCCGTTGATGTTTTAGGGAGAGGTGATAGTATAAAAATCCGGTCGGCACCATAGGGGCAAGGCGCGATTCCACCGAGGATTAACCTGGCCGCATGTTCCAAGTAGTCGGGGAGTAGTATCCGAGACATCTGACCGTAGACCCGGAGCCCCGCTCTGGGTAATTTGCTTTATACTCATAATGGGTGATTTTGACGAAGAGCCAGAATTTTGTGAAATTGGCTGATACCTTAAGTGATTGGTACCTGTCGATCATACGCATGTGGAGATATACAAAAAATAATGGAATAACGAAAGGTTTCCATCGGAAAATGAAACTGATTCAATGAAGAGCCTATGGATACCGAAACCTTGCGAACTAGCGTCTCCGAGTTCTCGTTAAATGCTTGGGCTGCACCCTCAAGAATAACGGTTCCCGCTTTTAGAAGCTTCTCAGGGGTACGGGGGACATGAGGTATAAGAAAAACCCCTAATCCGTTAAGAATAGGGGTTTTATAGATGGTACGCGATAGCAGGTTCGAACTGCTGACCCCTACCGTGTCAAGGTAGTGCTCTACCACTGAGCTAACCGCGCTTTGATGTAGGTGCCGTAAGGCGGAGGAATGTTTACACTCTTTTCCCGGACGAGGCAATGCTTTTTTTTCATTTTACCAAAAAAACTATACCAGTCTTCCTTGGGCCGTAGTCCATTTACCCTTGGTGATAACCTTATCGAAAACAAGACCGTTTTTGTTGGCCGTTTCGCAGGTTTCATCCCATTGACTGGTTAAAATACCGGAAATAACAAGGGACGATCCCGGTTTCATGGCACAAATGATCCTGGGAAATGCTTTTTGAAGGATGGTGGAGAAAAGATTTGCGACTACGATATCTCCCTGCTGGGAGGGAGTGGGTACCCATTCAAAGACATCGGCCTGGAAAATTTCCAGCTTTTGTTCACTGATGTGGTTGCGTTCGGCGTTGGTACGGGAAACGTCTACGGCGATGGGATCAAAGTCGAATGCCGTGGCGTGTTCCGCCCCCAGTGCAATGGCTGCTATGGCGAGAACGGCAGTGCCGCAGCCAATATCGGTTATTGTCCAAGGGGATGTCTTGTGTTCTTTGGCAAAGTCGCTGATGGCTCGAAGGCAAGTGGAGGTTGTGGCGTGGTCCCCTGTACCGAAAGCCATTTCAGCCGGAATGGAGAGGATAGCCCGCTTGGGATATTGTCGGACGAGTTTAGCGAGCTCTTTTGCTTCGACCTGTTCCGTGATAACGAGGTTATCCCGAATTTTGAGGTCAGGACGTTTGGCCCTTGCCTGACTGGCGACCCAGTCGGTCGTTTTGATTTCCCTGATGCTGCCTCCGAAATAGTTTTTCAAGGTAATAGCATCGTCTTCCGTCTCGCAATAAACGGTGATACGGATACTCTTGCCTCCTTTGAACGATTCGATGACAGCATTGGGATTTCCAGAGATGCGTTCGTTCCAGGCATCTTCCCATTTGGCGGCGGATAGTTTGGACCAGCTCCACATAAAAGCGATTAAAAGGCGGTTGTTGTTGAAGGGGGGCGAATTGCGTTTGTAGCGAAAGCCCGGGGAAGTGTCAAAGCCTTCCCGGAGATTCGTTCCGGGAGAAAGGTGATTCGTCCTTTCCGGGGATTTCTTTTTCCTTGCGGAATGCGAAGTTGAGTAGAGCTATTCCCTGCAGAAGAAGCACCAGGATCAGGCAGATCAGGGATATTTTGGTTGTTTTGCTCATAGCGGTTATTGGGGGGAGGAGGGGTGGATACGGTTGATGAGTGAACGCCGTGTCCGTTCGGTGATGTAGGCGAGTCCTAGCAGGGTTAGGCCGCAGATGAGGAGTCCTAGCCCTTTCTGGTTCAATGAGTCCAGCAGGTTGATGGCGAGAGAGGCTGCAACCAGGGCAATGAGAATAACTCCGCAATTGATGATGGATGCCCTTGCCAGGTGAAGTCCGCTGATGATGGATGACGCTCCGCTGAAGACCAGGATGAGCATGACGCCAAAAGGTGGCAGGACGGGAGCAGCGGATGCTGTGGCGATCATGGCAAGGCTGAAGAGAAGTGTTCTCGAATACTCCAGTTTCGGCACCCATTTTTTGAGCTGAACGAATAGAATAATCCCGGGCAGACAGCAGACTGCAATGCTGGATAGCTCGATGTCTCTGTCTCTAACAATGTTTTTGTAACAGCAAAGCTGTGCCAGAAAGAGGCCGATCCCCAACCAGACGATGGCGCTGCGCGACAGGTTCCTGTTTTTTGCGATACAGAAAGAAACCATGAGTTGGGAAGCGCCGATGACCATGGACATGAAGTTGCTTCCCATAAGGGGCAGCATCAGGAGGCAAGCAAAGAGAGCGTTGAATAAATTTCTGTGGCTACCGTCCCGAAAGGTGACGAGTATGATGCCTGTGAACCAGAGCCCCAAGGCGATTTCTTGGATGATCTCCAGATTGTTTTGGGGGGATGAAGGCTGCATGATAAGGAAGGCAAGAGGAATGACCAGAAGGTAGGCCATGCTTCCCCAGGACCGAATGGACCCGGTGCCTTGCTGTATGGCATGCGAGGTGAACAGGATGCAGGGAACGAGAAGTGGTACGGCGGCGATTCCAAGATGGGCGGTGGTAATAGTTTCGGAATTCGACCACAATTGTATCAGGGAGAGCTGAATGAAGAACAGGGAAAATGTGAAAATAACTTTTTGCCTGCTAAGCTGGGAATAACTTAGAAAGCCTAGAAAACAGATGAGTGCAGGCAGGCCGAAAGTATACTTGTTGAGCTCTCCGGTGAAATCAAACAGGGCGAATGCAAGGATTCCTGTCGTAATGGGAAGAAGAATGGTTTGTGATTGTAGCTTGTTGATTATTAATATTCTATATGCGGAAGACAAGATGAATATTATAGATGTGAACAGGAAACTTCCTCTCATGGGATAAAGGAGAAAGATGAATCCTGCAACGAATGCCGCATATTGGATGGTCGTGGCTAGGTCCGGCCTGGGTTCGCGGCGAGAGATGATATTGGAGCCCATGCGTAGCACCCACAGAAGGGGGATGCTGCATGATGTCATGAAGGCGAGGTGGGGGAGTTTGGCTGTGGGCTGATGAGACATCCCGAGGATGGTGAGGTTGCCGATGAGAAAAAGGGCAAAAAGGACGATCGGAAGATATTTTTTACTGTAGGATGCGGGTCGGGTCGATAGATATAGGGCGGTTATCGGAATCAGGGTAAAGAGCAGGACGAGGGGACTTTCATTCATTTGCCCAAGAGTTACGATGATAAGGAAAATAACGGGCAGATGGGCGTACTTGGCAACGGGGCGAAATCCGCATACGACCGGGATACAGAGTGTCAGGAATAGGCCGATGATCACTGTAACAGGCAGCGCGATGAGGCAGATTTGTACTGTCAGTCCGACTAGGCACCAGTTCCATACGGAGCGGTTGCGGAAGAACCAGGAGAGCGCCAGGGCGATACCCCAAAGGCAGATGAGGATCTCGGGACGGTGGACGACAATGGATGAGATGGTTTGCGGGGCGTATAATTGCGAGCAGATGGCAACTGAGACAAGGATGGTTGTCACGATGCCGGGGATGGTTTTCTCCGTGAGAGAGTGTACAGGGGATCTGCGGAAGGCCATGCCGATGCACATGGTCAGAGGAAGAAGCGTCAGGATGAATAGAAAGATTGCTGCCGCCGGATTCCCCTTGATTCCGGAAAAGATAATGCCTGACGATGTGATTCCCATCATGGCCAGCGGCCAGCCGATCTCCTGTTTGCTGGTGAGGGGGCGTATCATGTGTCCCTTGAAAAATACGGAGGGCGGTAGGAGGCTCGCATGCCTTGAGTTGTCGAGGAGGCGGTACCGTACAGCCATTATGGCCCAGCAAACGAGGATGAGAATCGGGGATGCTGTTTGTTCGACGAAGAGGAGGCAGAGGTAAAGCGCCGCGAAAACGAGGGAGAAACTCCATTCTCCCAGCCATGCGGAGATGCTTGCCTGGTTTCCCCGGGGATTCTTATTCGCTTCATAGATGGGTTTGACAATAAAGGGGAGGAGGGGGATTGCCGCGAACAGGAGGCACAGCGGGTGGAATGATTCGATGATGCATGAGCTTCTGCTATTGGTGAGAAGGAGGCAATCCAGGGAAATCAAGGCTAGTGCGATGCTCTGGATCCTTTGGATGAGAAGGCGTTTGCCAATGGTCAGTTCGTCCGTATGCCATAGGCTTGCAACCCCCATGGAGAACGCGGGCAGGATCAGGAGCAGCATGTGCTGGAGGGACAGTGCGGATCCTTCCAGCGCCCGGGAGCTCAGAATGTAGGCCGTAAGAGCGATGGACTGGATTGAAAGTGGAAATTTGTGCCTCCATCCTATGACAAGACAGACGAAAAGCAACAGTGCCAGAATTCCGAAACTACCAGTCGGCATGACTCCCGATTCCAGTGAAGGAGCCAGCAGAGTCAGCAAGATAAATATGAAGGAAAGAGCCAGGGCATAGTTGGGGAAGGATTTTTGTTTGCTTCCTATTTTCAGGATGATGGCCGGGAATATCCACAGGATGAGATATTGGAGTATTTGGGGGAAGGTGATGGCATGTTCCAGGTGGAACGATGGAAGTCTGATTCCTGTGGAGATGAATAAGGCGCCGGGATCATGGTGCCATTGGTACTGGAAGGAAGCTATTGCCATGGCTGTGACCACGCCCAGCCAGATGCCTGCGTTCGTGATTCTTCGCAAGTCCTTGTCTTGTGCCGTTTGCAGGAGTTTGATGAAAAGGCCCATGGCGAGCGGCAGGCTCAAGAACAGCAAATGCAGGAGGATGGGAACTCCGGATTGTTCCGGAAGATTATTCTTGAAAGACAGGATGAGGAATATCAGCAGCGACAATAGGGATGCTGCCTGGGTCGATATGTTTTTGCGTATGGATGCCCGGATGAACAGAATGCAGGGAACCAGCATGCAGGCAATGCTCCACGGTGTCCATGCCGGGACATAAAATACGCTTAGTGGATAGCCTGCTGCGAAAAACCACGTACCGCAGATATTTGCCAGGGGGGCGTAAAGCCGGTAGGCTCCTCCGGCCAGGCGTGGTTGCTTGAACAGATAGCCCAGTCCGGAATAGGCTATGGACATCCCCGGAATGAGGAAATAGGTCGACGGTGTCCCGGGGTTTTCGTAAATAATGAGCCCTGCCCACAGAAAACATGAGGCGACGAACAGTAGGAATAATCCTCGGAGACGGATGATCCAGGGAAAGGGAAGAATGCCTATCAGGAAGGTCAAAACCCCATTGGATGGCAGAGTGGATACGTGGTACAGATAAGCAAACAATTTGTTGCAGACACCCCACATACAGGCTCCGACCATGCAGCAGGCATACCCGGTTTTAACTGCCGTTTTCCTGAATTCACGGAAGTAGAATCCCACTCCCCAGAAAGCATACATCACGAGGATAGCTCCCAGGAGCTTGATCCATGCCGGGATATCCCACCAATACGTGACGGCAAGAGTTGAGATGCCTCCCAGAGTGAGTAATCCTCCCAGCGTGGCGAAAAGGATTGCCAGGTAATTGACCTGCTTCCGAGGCATGGATTCGGGCTTGGCGAGAGGAACCTGAGGGGAGGAAGGGGACTCTGCCGTTGTTTTTTTCAGGAGCGACTGTGTATCGTCTCTCCGGGTGGTTTGGAGGTCGGAGGAAAGGATGGGATCTGCCTGTTCTGTCTCAGTATCCTTTTCTTGATCAATTGTCGGTTGTGCGGAAACGAAACCGTAAGCTAGGGCAATGTTCCGGGCCTGTTCAGGGGTGATTAACCCTTTGTCCTGAAGTTCCTGGATGTCTTCGGAGGTAATCATGAAGGAGAGTTTGTTTGGAAGGCCATGGAACGAAATTCTTTATTTTTCTCCATCCTATAACAGGAAAAACGGTTTTGTAAAAACAAAGAACAAACCGCCTCCGGTTTTCATGGAGAAGGACCGGAGGCGGTTGGGGAGAGATAGACAAACGTCGCTATCCTATTTTGTTATTTTTCTTCCAGGTCTTCACGGCGCTGCCGGATCCAGCGGGAGAAGATTTTGGCTGTGGCCGGAATGATGATCAGGTTGAGCAGGGTGGCTGTCGTCAATCCGCCGAACTGGACGATGGCCAGGGGGCCGAGCAATTCGCCTCCGGGTTTGTCAATGGCCCAGATCAAAGGAAGCAAGGCAAGAATCGTTGTCAGGGAGGTCATGATGATCGGAACGACACGTTCGAGGGATCCCTTGAAGATGGCTTGATCGATGGTATATCCTGCATGCTCCAGGTCACGGTAACGGTTCAACAGGATCAGACCGCTTCGAATGGCGAAACCAATGACCGTCACAAAGCCCACGATGGATGCGACCGAGAGGATCGGAGGAATGTAGGTGCCGTGGAAGACCGAGGTGATTGTTCCCGGTGAAACGACGAAAACAGCAATGATGCCGCCGACGAGGCACAACGGAACATTTACCAGTGTCAACATGGCGCGGCGGACGCTGCCCAGTGCGGTGGAGAGCAGGAGGACAATTAGCACCATAACGACGATGCCGAGGATCAGAAGGCGCTCCGAGGCGGATTCCCTTGCCTTGATCGTACCGTCATAATCGACCGTACAGCCCAAGGCGTTCATGGCGGGATCCAGCTTGGCCCGGCAAGCCTTGGCCAAGTCTCCGAGGTTGGAGTCCTTGGCGGGGTTGCAGGAGATCATGGCCTTCCGCATGGTATTATCGCGTAGAATGAGATTGGTGACTTCTTCCCGGTATACTTGGGCAACGTTGCGTAGACGGACACTCTTACCGTTGGGGGCGAGGAGTTCCAGATTCTTGATATCCTCCATGGTTGTTTTGATGGATGGATCAAGACGCATGACGATGTTCCAGTGGTCCTGGTTTTTGATGACTTCGCCGATTTTTTGACCGTTGAGTGCCGTGGAGACTTGTTCGGCGGCATCGGCAACCGTCAAACCGTAGTGTGACAGGGCTTCCTGGTTGTAGTCGATGCGGGCGGTATCTACCATGACTTCGCGGTTCGAGCGGGCATCGGCGACTTCCGGCAATGAATCGAGGATTTCCTTGGCCTTTTTGGCTGCCTGTCGTATCTGGGGGAGGTCTTGTCCGTAGATGTTGATAGCGATGTCCGAGTTGGAGCCAGACAAGGCGGCACTAATGCGGTGTGCCAGCGGGTAGCCGATCATGGCACTGGTGCCGGGGATGCCGTCAATAGTCTTTTTGATGTTCTTGTAGAGTTCCTTCTGGTCGAAGCCGAGATCGACACGGACGAGAAGTTCCGATGCGCTGACGGGTTCGGCGTGCTCATCGTTTTCGGCTCGGCCCGTCCGCTGAGTGACGGTAATGACTCCGGGAATCTCTTTGATATCATCCATGACTTTCCCCGAGATGCGTTCCGTTTCAGCCAGCGAGGTGCCCGGTACGGTGTTGACGAAGACGGTGTAGCAGTCTTCGTTGAATGGGGGGAGGAAACTGGTACCGAACGTACTGGCCAGCCACAGGGACAGTATAGTGATGATCGCCATGATGGAACAGACGATTTTGGAGCGTTTCAGGGAGAAGGCCAGAACAGGCTGGTAGATCCTCTTGATAAGTTTGACGCTGATGGTGTCCTCGTTTCCGGATCCTTCCTTCCGGTTCTTGCGGGGTTTGAAGAACATGAGGCACAAGGTGGGAACGAGGGTGATTGCTACGACGAGAGAGGCGATGAGAGCCAGAAGATAGGCGATGCCCAGAGGCTGGAAGAACTGACCTTCCAAGCCGGAGAGGAACAATACCGGAGCGAACACCAGCAGGATGATGAGCGTGGAGTAGTTGATGGAGCCGAGGATTTCCTGTTTGGCTTGCATGACAACTTCGAATCTGCTCTTGCGTTCGGTTTCGGGCAGAGCAGCATTGCGTTCCAGGTAACGCCAGGCGATTTCCACAAAGATGATGGCGTTGTCAACAACATCTCCGACTGCTACGGCCAGGCCGCCCAGGGTCATGATGTTGATGGCCAGGCCGCACACCGGGAAGAAGAGCAGGGCAAAGAGGACGGACAACGGCATGGTTATGAGCGTAATCAAGGCTGTCCTAATGTTTAACAAGGTAAGCAGGATGACGATGACTACGACGAGACCGACGGAAAAAAGCGTTTCCGTTCCGTTTTTCAGAGACATATCGATGAAGTCTGCCTGGCGGTAGGCTTCTTCCGTGATGTGCATTCCCGGAGGAAGCTGGCTTTTAGAGAATTCCTGAACTGCCTTGTCGAGGGCTGCCGTCAATTTTAGGGTGTTGGCTCCGGGGACTTTTTGAACGGAGAGGACAACGGCATCCTTCCCCATGAAGCCGGCATTGCCCCGGCGTGGAGCACCGTCGATGGTGACATCGGCTACGTCTTCAACTTTGAGAACTCCCGATGGGTGGGAAGGGATGAGCGTGCGTCGAATCTGTTCCGGATCGGCAATGCGCGTCTGTTGCTGGATGGGGACTTCCTGCCCGGCTACATCTTCCAGATATCCGGCCGGGATGGATGACTGGGATTGGGCAACGGCTTCTTTGAGATCGTTGACGGTGACTCCTGCCTGTTTCAGACGATCCGGCTTGTACACGACCTGGTATTCGGGCAGGCGTCCGCCAAGGACAGTAACCTGCCCTACTCCCGGGATGGCCAGCAGGCGGTTGCGGAGCTTGTATTCGGCTATCTGGCGTAGATCCAGTTGGGAGACGTCTTTGTCTCCCCACAGGGCAATGAGCATGATTTCCCCTGTGACGGAAACAATGGGGGCCATCTCCGGATCGCATCCTTCGGGGAGTGATGAGCGGATGGCCGCCAGGCGTTCGGCGATGATCTGCCGGGCGAGGTAGATGTCCATGTTCCAGTCAAAGTCAACCCAGACGAAAGAGAGCCCGGCACCGGAGGACGAGCGGACGCTCTTGACTCCGGCGGTGCCATTCATGGCGGATTCGATGGGGATCGTGACGTATTGTTCCACTTCTTCGGCAGAAAGGCCGCCGGCTTCGGTTTGGATGGTGACACGGGGAACTTTCAATTCGGGGAAGACATCTACAGGGATATTCTTGGCCACGAACAGGGAGATGGCAGCCAGGGCTGCCGTCAGGATCAGGACGGTGATTCTGTTGTTAAGGCAAAAAGCAACCAGAGTATTCATGAGCGCGTGCGTTTAGTGTTCGCCTTCATGGAACTTTCCGTCCGCATGGAAGTGGCCGGCCGCCTTTTTGGGACCGTTGCCTTCCGGAAGGACGTACTTGAGTTCATATCCTCCTTGGGTGACGAGCAGCTGGCCTTCCTTGATGCCTTTGACGGGAGTCATGCCGCGGCGGGAAGGAAGCGTTTCTACCTTTACCATGAGGAAGAGATCGTCATCGTCCTTGTCACGGAGAAAAACGACATCGTTGATTCCGACTTTGACAATGGCGCTGTTGGGGACAGATATGAACCCTTCCCGGGCGTCTGCCGGTTCATTCAGTTCCAGACGGGCAACTTGTCCTGCATAAGCTTCCGTCGGTACTTTATCCGGTACGAAGTAGATCGTGCGGGTCTGATTCTCCGGATTGATCTGGGCGGATATACGTGTAGTGCCATTGAGGATGATGGATTTTTTGCCGTCGGGAGAAGTTAGGACCAGGTGTGCCGCCGAGTGGCGGAGAGAGTCGGAAGCATATGCTGTTGCTTTGAATTCCAGTTTGCCGGGTTCCGTCATGACGAGGATGGGGACACCTTGTTCCTCCCAGGCGTTGTGATTGGTATCGACGGATTGGACACTTCCGTCAATGGGGGCCCGGACAACGAGAAGGTTTCCTTCCATGGTACCGCCGGAGGTGGCGATCTGGAATTGGTTGCGGGCGGTTTCCAGAGTGGAACGAAGTCCGGGGATTTCCGCTTCCTTGAAACGGATGCTGGTATCCAGTTCGCTGTTGCGGGTACCGATTTTTTCGAGCTGGTCGCGGCGAGCGCTCAGGGTGAGGAGTTCCGCTTCCGCCCGTTTCAGTGAGGCTTCCGCATCGCGGACTTTACCGGCTAAGTCAACAATGTCGGGTGATTCCAGAGTGTAGAGGACATCTCCTTTTTTTACCTTTTGTGCGGATTGGACATGTGGGATTACACGGCCGGATGAAGGCAGGGAAAATGTTTGTACGGCGGAGGGAGGAATTTCCAATTGTCCGTAGTAGCTTTTAGTGGCTGCATGAGGCTGCGCAACGACTTTTTCAATTTTCATGTCGAGGGCATGGATGGCTTTGGCATCTATGTGAACGGGGACGATGTCGGCTAATCCCTTGCTGGCCTCATGGTCGTGGTCGTCATCCTTAGAGTCGGCTTCATGATCGTGGTCGTGGTCGTGGTCGTGGTCGTGGTCGTGGTCTTCTCCATCGATATGCTTGTGCGGTTGTTCCTTGGCGGGAAGCGGTTCGGTTGGATGGTTGTTTTGTGCCTGGACCATGGTGGAGAGGCTGAGGATGCTTGCCATCCCCAGGCAGGAATTGAAGATTAATCTTGAAATGTTCATGGATTGAAATGGGAAAGGTTGATGTTAACGGGCAAGGGAAGACGGGGGTATTAGATAACGAAGGGATGTCTGTGTACGGGTGAGTTTGGAAAGTGAGTCGAGAAAAGAAATCCGGCTTTCATAGACCTGTTGACGGGCTTCGGCGAGGTCGGCCAGGCTTGTTTCTCCGATCTTGTAGAGTTGTTCCAGTTTGACCAGATTGGAGGAGAAGAGGTTCAGACGATTCAATTCATCCTGGCAATGGCTGCGGACAAGTTGTTGTTCCTGGGCGAGTTCCCGGGAGTTTTGCAACAGTTCCCTCCAGAGGGCGATGGTAGCTTGGCGGGAGGAATTGCGCGTGCCTTCCGCTTCGGCGATTGCCTTGCGATTGTGGTTCCAAAGTGGAATGTTGAAACCGATGCTGCCACCCAGTTCTTTTTCTCCGTCATCACGAGTGAAGGCCGGGCCTAACTCCAGCTCGGGGAATTGCCTGCGGATTTCCGTCTTGAGCTGGATTTCGTCAGCTGCATAGGCCGCCATTCCGCTCTTGATTTGCGGGGAAGAGACAAGTTCTCCCGGACTCGGTACGGTTACGGCTTTCGGAACGTTCATTGGGCAGGAAGTATCCAGGCGGAAAACTGAGGCGGCGGCAGGATGAAATCCCGCCTGCTTGATCAGGGACATGCGTTGGGCGAGTTCATCCTGTTCGGCCGTTTGAAGGTCTCTGACGGCTGTGTTGTAGTTTTTCGTGGTAAGCTGCCGGGTAGCCGCATCGATTTCCCCGAGTTTGTAAAGTTGAGAAAACCGGGCGTCCTCATCCTTCATTTCGCGGACTCGTTGTGCAATCAATTCTTTTCGCTTGCGAACTATGCCGAGCTGTTTCCATTCCTGCTCTATGGTGGAGAGGTAGGTAAGTTCTGCCTGACGGAGGGCCCAGTAATCGGATTCCTTGTATTGTTCGGCTGTTTTCTTTTCCAAGGAGGGGATGCCGGTGACGGGAATGGTGAAAGCCAATCCGGCATCCAGATTGATCACGGAAACGTCCTCCAGCGATTGTTTGGCGTCAAAGGATATGGAGGGATCGTTCCACCACCCGGATTGTTGGGCGACATTGCTGCTGTGAGCCAGTTTCAGTCTTGCCTGATTGAGATCGGCATTCAACACGAGACCGATTTTCTGAATTTTCCCAAGATTGAGCGGTTTGGTTCCCTGGACGGCAAGCGACTGTTGCTTCCAGGTTTGTTCCTCCCGGACCAGATCAATGGGGGAGTCTTTGTAGGAGACGCATGATCCCAGCAGGGTCATGGCTCCTGCGCCTAGGCATAATAGAGCTGTGTTCATGATATGATGAAGATAGTTGTAGAAGAAAGAAATAAAACGAAAAGAGACATGGCTTTTCCGGATCAGTGGGGGAAACCCTGCACCCGGAGGGATTCTGCAATGCGGCACAAAGCTTCCTCCGATCTTTTGATCAACGGGAGAAGCTATTCTGCCGGGCAAATGCCCGTATTCCTATGCCAAAACAGGGCGACTGTAGCCTGTATAGGGAGAAATTCCCTGTTCAATAAGAGGCGGCAGAGGAATCTCAAAAACGAATTCCTGCGAAGGAAAAAGGATAATGGACGACCAATTTTGCCATTCCGGCACAATAACGGGCGTCAGAAGAAATTTAGGAATGGAAATTTCTGACACTTGAAGGAGAGGGCCTGATCCTTCAAGCATCTTGTTGGGGCAGGGAGTTTCTCCGATGGCATGGTGCCCCTTGGTGTTTGCTGCATCGACTGCTCCATGAATAGAGGAGAGGCAGGGGGATGCATGCTGGCATCCATGGCATTCCGGACTGACGGCACTGCATGTATTGCAGGGGCAGTCGCCAACAAATAAACCCAGGAAACCCTCGCTGCACGGACATACGCCAAGCCTGGCCACATTACCCGCAAAGGCGAGCAATAGAGCTGCAATCAGGATGATGTGGCGGATGTGCTTGAGCATATGTGCCGTGCAAACGCAGGGGGGGGAGAAGAATCTGTAATTGCTTACAGTTCTTCAATCTGGACGGAATAAGTCCTTCCTTGGAGGTTGAGGTTTAGAGTAGCTGCTCCCGTTGTCGCCGCGGGGGCCGGAGCGGCGGCAGGTTCCGGTTTGGGACCGGGATTCTTGTGGTATTCTTCAAGCTGCTGTGGGAACATAGCGTAGATGACGCAGTACTCGTCCGTGGTAGGCATGCCTTTTTCAGCGAGTTTTTTGCGGAGGTCTTCCATGCCGGGCTTGATCAAGTCGGCAGGTCGGCAGGTGATCGGATCCTTGCCCATTTTTTCGGCGCAGAGTTTCTGGACTTCCGGATCGACGGGAGCCGTTGTTCTGCCATAGTAGCCGAGAGAAATATCGGCTGCTTGCGGCGTGATGTTTTTCCAACGTCCGAATTTGACGTTGAGCATGGCCTGAACACCGACGATTTGGGAAGTAGGTGTCACCAAGGGAATCCAGCCGAGAGCCTTGCGAACAACGGGAATTTCGGCAAAAACTTCGTCGAATTTGTCGCTCATGCCTTGTTCCTTCAACTGGGTACGGAAGTTGGAGAGCATGCCTCCGGGTACTTGGTAACGCAGGGTATCGGAATCGACGATTTCGTTTTTGTGCGAGGTGTACTTGGACAGGCTGGCGTAGATGGGTTTGAGGAGTTCCTGGATTTCGTGGAGTTTTTCCAGATCGAATTCGGGTTTCCTGGGATTGCCTTCCAGCAAGGCAAGCATGCGGAGGCAGTCCGGCTGACCGGTTCCGTTAGCGAACGGAGAGATGGAAACGTCGGCAGCATCCAGCCCGGCGTCGATGGCACTGAGGATAGAGGAAGCTCCCAATCCGGCCGTATCGTGCGTATGGAACCAGACGGGGATGGAGATGTTCTTCTTCAGGGAGGAGACGATTTCCGCCGTGACGTGGGGGGGGACTAGCCCTGCCATGTCTTTCAGGACAATTGCGTCGGCTCCCATTTCTGCAAGTTCGCACCCCATTTTGACGAAGCTTTCCGTCGTATGGACCGGGGATGTTGTGTAGCAGATTGTGCCGTGTGCCTGGCAGCCGCAAGCCTTGGCGGTGCGGATGGAGGTTTCCATGTTGCGCGGGTCGTTCACGCAGTCGAAAATACGGAAGATATTCATGCCGTGTTTGGCACTCATTTTGATGAAGGCTTCGACGACGTCGTCGGCATAGTTGGTGTAGCCGACTATGTTCTGGCCGCGCAACAGCATCATATGCGGCGTTTTGGGGGCTGCTTTTTTCAGAGCATCCAATCGGTCGAAGGGAAATTCACCCAGGAATCTCAGCCCGGAATCAATGGTGGCTCCTCCCCAGGTTTCCAGAGCGCTGAAGCCCATGGTATCGAGGATGGAAGCGATAGGCAGCATGACTTCAGTGGGCATGCGGGTTGCTGCCAGGGACTGATGCCCGTCTCGCAGAACGGTACAGTTGAATGTGACTGGTTTCATACAATTATTACTTTATGTTATTTTTACATGTACAGGAAGGCAAGGTCAAGCCGTATGCGGGGAATCAAGCGGATGCGCTTTCTTCCGACTGCCCGGTTTTCTCGAGAAAACGCAGGATATTTTCCTTCCATTGGTTGGCGAAGATTTTGAGGAACCAGCCGACTCCGAAGGCTGCCAGAACAGTCCCTTCCCGGATGCCGTCCAGATAGGTGAAAAAGAAAAGGGACAGGGCTGCCGAGGCTGCTACGGATACGGTGTCGAACATGATTTTACACGTTGAAAGGGGCAGACCGGTTTTCCGGGATACTGCTTGCATGACCCCTTCTCCCGGCAGGGATAAAATCCCGGCGCTCAAGTAAAACAGAATTCCCAGGGCAACCAGGATCATGCTGATGGCAAGATACAGAGCTTGCAGCCCGTATCCGGTGCATTCGGGAAGCCACGATGTACACAATTGCGCCAGGGAAACGAACGAACCGAACAAGGCAGCACAGATGATTTGAAAAATACTTTGGAGCTTGAACTCTTTCCCCAGAATGAAGAATTGCAGAAGGATGAACCCTATGAATACAACCGTAGTACATATTCCCATCTCCAAGTGCGTAATTCGGCTGATGACATAGGGAACCGTATTGACGGGAGAAACTCCCAGATTGGATGCGATGGAGAACGATACGCCGAGCGCTAATATGAAAAGACCCAGACTATAGACAAATATGCGTTTGATGAGGATAACGTGATCAGAGTTCATGATGGGAAAGAGGGTAGTCCAGAAATGGACAAACCCTCTCCCTTAGTATATCATATTTATTTTACCCAGGCAAGGGGGGATTCTGGGATTGGCTGGAGGGATCGAGTTGCGTCATGAAGCAAAAAACGGGGCAGCCTCACAAAGAATTGAATGATTCGGAAAGTACAGACTCGAAAAAACCCGCATTCCCAAGTTGGAGGAATGCGGGTTTTGAGGAAGTCGTTAACCTTCGAAGAAGGAAAATGACATTAGAGATTGATGAGGAGTTTCTGCCCAGGGACACTCTCGGCGCGTTTTTCTCCTTCGGGAGTCAGCAGACGGGCTACAATTTTTTGAGTAGAGGTCGGGCGTTTGCCTTCTTTGATCTCAGTAGTGACGATAACTCCTTCAGGTGTCTTTTCCGCCGTGTAGGCAGTCAGGCAATAATCTCCGTCCTGGAATCCGTAGCCGTCTCCGGCATCCTGGTAGAGTTCGCCGGAAGCCTTGCCATTTTCATCAAGATTGATGACGAGAGTTGTTGTTTCCAGCATGGGTTCCGCCGTATGCTGTACGACTTTACCAAGAGGGACAATAGCACCGGGCCTCACTTTGACTGTGGCCTGTTTGGGGCTGGCGTCTTCCTGCGTTTCCAGGATGTTTACCGGAAGCCAGTTGCCTTTGGGTAAGGCAGGATTTTCCGCAATGGTCGGGATGACGAGCAAATCACCACCGACGAGGAAGGTAGACTCTTCGGTGCGCAACGATTTGTCGGACGGGTCGGCAAAGAAGGTCGGCTGCATGACGGGACGTCCGTCCTGGGTGGAACGCCAGAACTGAGTGTACATGTAGGGAAGCAGGCGATAACGGCGTTCAATGGCCGTTTTGGCTACTTGTTCCGCTTCAGGTCCATAGGCCCATGGTTCTTTGTTTTGGGTACCTTTACAGGCATGGTTGCGGCAGAACGGGAACATCGTGCCAAAACTGACCCACTGTTCGTACATTTCCTTGGAGGCATTGTTGCCGAATCCCCCCATGTCCGGTCCGTTGAAGGGCTGCCCGGAAAGGCCGAGGGTGAGTGTCATCGGGATGGACATCCGCATATGTCCGGCGTTGGACAGGTTATCTCCGGTCCAGGTGGCGCCATAGCGCTGTCCGCCCATGAAATTGGAGCGGGAAAGCAGGAAGGGCCTCTTCTCCGGACTGGCCTGCATCATGCCGTCCCGCGTGGCGGACATCATGAGCATGCCGTAGATATTGTGATATTTAAGATGGGGACCGGGTTGGATGTTCTTGTCGCCCCGGTGGAAATTGTCCACGGGCATGGTATGTCCCGGGAAATTGAAGACAGCCGGTTCGTTCATGTCATTCCAGATGCCGTCAACGCCGTTGTTCCGGATGAAATCGTGGTACAACCCGGCCCACCAGATACGGGTACCTTCACGGGTAAAATCGGGAAATTTGCAATCGCCGGGCCAGACAGGACCGATGAAGTCTGTTTTCTGATCGGGCTTTTTGACCCAGACGTCTTGTTCGTCACCGGATTTGAGAACAGAGTAATTCGGGTCGTTTTTGACTCCCGGATCAATCATCCAGACACCTTTGAAGTTCAGTTCGTGCAGAGCGTCGCTGTAGGCTTTTGGATTGGGGAATCCCTTTTTGCTGAAAGTAAAAACACGGTAGTCATCCATGTAATCGATATCCATCCAGATGACGTCGGCGGGTATTTGGCGCTTGCGGAATTCGCGGGCGATGTTAAGTCCCTTGGATTCGTTTTCGTAGGAGAAACGGCATTGCTGGTATCCGAGCGACCACAGGGGGGGCATGGGCGTATGTCCGGTACGATCGGCCAGCTGGCGCAGAACGTCCAGAGGGTTGTTGCCCTCAATGACGAGAACGGGGAAGACTGGGCCTTCCGAGTCGAAAATGATTTCCTTGTCCGTCGTTTCCAGAATAGAACGCCATGTCGTGTCCGCCAGGACGCCGAATGCCGTTCCATCCGGGCGAACTCCCATAACCCAGGGATGGCCTTGGTAGAGGCGCCGTCCGTGGTCGGTACCGTAGCCGTAGTTGTCTGTGTTCCAGACTGCTATTTTGGTGTTGTTGCGGCGCAGTGGGCCGGTGACGAGCCCCTGCCCGTATAGATCGGTCCCTTCGGGAATTTTGACGATTGCCTGTGAGCGTCCGTAGGCGACATCAAAATCGACTTTTGTTTTCCAGCCCTTCGGCAAGTCCTTGGAAATAGCCTGTGGTTTTTTGGACCACATGGGAGAGTAATCCCAGCTTTCCCACTTCAGCATGGGAGGGAAGAAGAGAGCCTGGCTTGGGGCAACCAGCGCTGCCGGACCGGGATTGTTGACGATCAATTGATCATTGAGCGTGGCTTCTTTTTCCGCATGTGCTGCAGGAATGAGCCCTGTCAACGAGGTTGCGACCATGACGCTCATGGCCAGTCGTGTCAGAGAATAGTATCGCATAACACGAAGAAATACGAAAAGAACGGGAAATTCTTTCACCTTCAAGGAATTTCCGAGGAGTAAGTGAGATCCTGGGAAATTGGGAGTCCTTAAACTTCCGCGTCTTCCGGAATGGCGTCGATGGTCTGCTTCCTCTTCATGTAAAACTTGGCGGAGATGGCAAAAAAGCCGCTGACTAGGGCAGCCATGGCTGCATATGTCATGAATCCCTCGACGGATACCGCATGACTATCCGTCACAAAGGCGATGATATACGTGATGATGAAGACGAGCATGTTGCCGGCAAAAGTCGTCAGATTCCAGAAACTGGAGATGATGCTTTTGACTCGAGCCGGCGCCTGGGTATAGGCGAATTCGAGTCCGGTCGTACTCAGGAGAATTTCCGAAACGGTCAGGATGACATAGGGAAGAAGCTGCCAGGCGATGGAGAGCTGTTTTCCCTGATCGAGGCGACTTTGAATCCATGCAACAATGACGAAGGAAATGGAGGAAAGAAAAATGCCGCTCCCCATGCGGAACAGCGGGCGCACCCATTTGCCGATGTAGGGGTAGATCAACGTTGAAATGACCGGAACAAGGATCATGACGATCAACGGATTGGCGGATTGGATCTGCTCCGGACCTACGGACCAGGTACCCCATGGCAAGGGAATGTGCATGGGGGTCATATTACTTCCCTGAATGACCCAGGAAGATGCTGTTTGGTCGAACAGGGACCAGAACGGAATCACGAAAATGAAAATGGTCAGGATATTGAGAATCTGCCGTAAGTCCTTGACCGGTGTTGGTCCGAAGGTGGTGATGGCCGAATTCCAACCTCTATGGGAAATGGCATGGAAGAGTACTTTCCACATGCTTGTACGGCTGGCTCCTTCTCTCTGTTTGGTAGGCGGATACATGACGTAGTGCTTCCGCCCGCTCCAGAAACAGAATGTAGCCAAGGCCATGAAAATGCCGGGGATGGCGAAAGCCCAGCTCCAGCCGAATTCGTCTTTGACTGCCGGGACGACAATGAAGGAAAACAGGGAACCCAGATTGATAGACCAGTAGAAGACATTGTAAGCACGGGTCATCATTTTTGGCGACTTGTCCGTGATCTGGTCGCCGATGAAGGCGGAAACGCAGGGTTTGATGCCTCCTGCTCCCAAGCCAATGATAATCAGTCCTATGTAAAGAATCATCCGGCGGGATTCAATGTCCGGGAAAAGATCGGCCATGGCAAGTACGCCGTGGCCGATGCAGTAAAGCAGGGAGATGGTGAGAATGGTTTTATAACGTCCCAGCAGGTTGTCGGCAATCCAGGCTCCGATCAAAGGCGTCAAATAAACGATGGCGACGAACAAATGGACCGTCGCGATGGAATATTCCTCGGAAAGAGCCAGAGCACCGACCATGTACAGGGCCAGAATGCTCTTGAGTCCGTAAAAACTGAAACGTTCACAAGCTTCCGTTCCGACGATAAAGCGTGCTTGGTAGGGAAGGAAGCTCATGATGGGGGGCAAATGGTGTTGACGGGTTTAATAATTCCCTCTGGCCTGGAAGGTGACCTTGTAGCGTGTATAGCAGTTGGCGAGCCAGTCCATGAGGATCATTCTTTTAATGACGTCATTGAAGCCATGGGTCATGTAAGTTTCAATGGCTTTGTTTTCCGGGGTATCCGTGATTGTCTTCTTGGTTAACTGGGCAATAATGACGGAACCTCCCACTGTAACGGGTTCCGTGGATTCTCCGACATTGACCTTACGAACGGCATCGAAAATGGTAAGACCGTCAGGCATATTGTCGGGAATATGTTGTTTGTTGTACGGCCCCCAGGAAGAGAGTTTGGCTCCGGCTGCGGTAGCGGCAGCTTTGAACTTTTCAATGTCGGTCCCTTCCTGATCAAGTTTTTCCTTCAAGGCTTTGCCCGCGTTTTCCATGGTTGTTGTCGTGAGTTGGTCCAAGTAGTCGGCGCGGGCGGCGGCACGGGCCTGATTGTAGGGCAGGGGGGCTATCGGAACAATCTTGTTGACGCAGACGAGGGCGATACGACCGTCGTCAAGAACAAGGGTGTTGGAAATGCGTTCGGTCGTAATACCTTCTGCGTCCGGCTTTTTCTTTTTGATAATGGCAGGCGCTCCGGAAGCATCGTTTGCGATGGGAGTGGGCGGTTCCGCGTCAATGTGCTTGTCGATGGAGAACGCCGTTTCGATAAGGCTCTTTTGCATGGCTCCGGCAGCCGGATTCAGGGGCAGTTTGAGTGAGTCGGGGGCATTGTCCATCGTGATGTTTTCGAATTGTTCACGAGAGACCGTCATTAGGGATTCGAAATCCTTGGTCGCGGAGGTTATGACTTCATCGAGATTTTTGCCATTGGCGTCAGTGATCTTTTCCCAGAGGGGTTCGACCACATTGAGTACTTCCAGTGTTGCCGCTGGAATTTTGGTATCGGCCTTGTCCACGATTTTGGCCTTGGGTGTGAAGATGTACACGGTCAGATCGCGAATTTCGTCGCTGAGGTAATTTTTGCTGCGCTTTTCCCAAAAGGCTTTGATCTCTTCTTCGCCTGGTTCGGTCTTGGGACGGAAGTCTTCCTTGTTGAGAGTGGCGACGTTGACGGTGATGTCCTGGGTCATGGACTGGATGTAGTCTTTGACGAATTCTTCGTTCATGGAGATTCCATCCGTCAGGATGCTTTCCAGGCGGTTGAAACGAATCCATGTGGCAACGACTTCCCGCAGGGATTCTTCCACTTCGCCGATGGCGTTTTTACCGCGCATAGAGACAAGTTCCCGGTAGGCTTCGGGGTTGAAAGTTCCATCTTCCTTGCAGAATTCCGGCATGCCCTTGATCGTTTCGTCGATTTCCTCGGAGCTGGGGTAGATGCCGTAGCGTTCCGCTTCCTGTTTAATAATGCCGTAGTTGGCAAGGAAAGCGAGTGATGCATCGTAAGCCCCGGTTTCATTGCTGGGAGCCGCCACCAGGAGCTGGATGAAATTGAATAGGCTGGGAACCTGACTGGCAACCCGAATGCCCATCTCGGCAATTCTGTTCAAATCCTTGTCAGTATAGGAGATATTGCCAACCTTGACGCGAGCGGGTCCTCCGGTGGAAAATGTAGTGTTCGTGCGGGATTCGATAAAGACCAGTCCAAAAAAGACCAGAACCATGGCGCCCATGACGACGAGCGTGTGTTTTCTTAAAAATTCGAGCATGGTTGAGTTGGTGGGAGGATAGTTTCTTGTGCGAGGTAGTGCCCGGATTGTGGACGGGGTAACATTCTTTACACCTTGACGGGTGGAGGTGGCAAGTAAGAAGAACGCAACTTTTCTTTCAATTGGATCATAACTCGCTTGAATAGTCGTCCATTTTAAGCTCCAATGGAAAAAATCGAACTTTTACAGAACTCAACTATGGCATCCAACCGAATCGTATGGCTCAACGGGGAAATTCTTTCCGAAGACGAAGCGCGTATCTCTCCTTTTGACTTGGGGTTTTCCGTTGGCGACGGCTGTTTTGAATCCTTGGTGACGTATGACCGGATGCCGTTCGCTTTTTCCCGTCATCACGCGCGATTGATGGCTTCCGCCGAGGCGATGGGCATGAATGTGGATAGTATCCCGTCCAAGGAGGAACTTTTCCAGGCTGTCCGTACGGTGATTGAGAGGAACAAATTGGCTGATCCCATGTGTATCCGTATTGCGGTGACTTCCGGTCTTTCTCTGCTGGGACTCTTGCGCTGCGGGGCTCCCTGTACCGTTATGGTGGCCGCTGTTCCCGGAGGACGCCAGGGCGATACGTGTTCCGTAATGACTTCTTCCTATATGCGCAATGACAAGAGTCCCTTCAAGGGGATCAAGACTCTTTCCTATATTGAAAACATGATGATTCTTGCCGAAGCTGTCGGGAAGGGCATGGGGGAAGCTTTGCTGGCGAATACTTCCGGACAGATTTGTTCCGGTACCATCTCCAACGTGTTCTGGGTGCAGGACGGGGTGGTGAAGACATGCCCGCTGGAGGGAGGGGCCTTTCCGGGGGTGACGCGGGGGCTTGTCATGGAATTATGCCGGTCTTTGGGGATTGCATGCGTAGAGGCATATGAACCCTTTTCCTCTCTCCAATCATTGGAAGAAGTCTTTCTGACCTCGTCGTTGTGCGAGGTTCAACCGGTGGCCATGATTGATGGCCGTCGGCTCTTTCCGGGCGCGACGACGATGCGTCTTCGCAAGGCGTTTGCCGACTTGGTTGATGACAGTCTGGATCCGTAATACGGAGAAGACCGGGGTGATATGAGGCATCTCATCCCTTCCTCTCCCTGTTTTTTCATTAACTTCGGGGGCTTTTGGGGCGTCGTAGAGGTTGCCACTCCAGGCGCGTGCCCGATCTCCAAAGCCATTCCAAAGGGCCGTACAGATAATATTTGAACCATACGCGGAAAAAGAGGCATTGGATGGCAAAGACTGCTGCTCCGGCACACATGGATTCCAGTGCATTCCATCGGGGAGCCAACCCGAGACCCCATCCGAACATGAAGAACGTCAGGATGAGTGTCTGGCTGACGTAGCAGGTGAGGGTGGCTTTGCCGATGGGAGCCAGCAGACGTATCATGCGGGTAGTCTTTCCAAGGCCGCTCAAGCAGGCCAGGGAACAGACGAATCCGGCCGAGTAGAGCAGGTTGGCCCAACTTGTCGTCAAATCGACAAGGTACCTATCTATTTCGGTAGATGTCACATGGGGCATGGGTATTACGGTAAGGAAAATCCAGCATGCCAAGAAGATGCAGGCGGCATTGCGGAACATGCGTGTGCGTGTTCCCAGGTTTTCGAAAAACCTCATTTTACCGCACCAAAGTCCCAGGATGAACATGGCGATGGTTTGAATGCCGCGAGGACTATTGACGAGAAAGGCCCATTTGCCCTCTTGTCCGTAGATGAAATTCCACTTGATGGTTGCGATTAGGGAATTTCCGGCATACACGCTTTCCCGGGAGGGGGCGGTCATATGGTCATGGAGCAGAAAGAATCCGTTGTAGGTGTGTTCCGGTGTCCAGTCCGGAGAGATCAATCCATGAATGATATCTAATATGAGGGGTAACCTGGCTGTAAGGACGAGTACCAGAGCAAGCAGAATCCATGATCTGACGGAATACAATGGGATGAGCAGAAGCCCCAGAACGGCGAAGACGGTCAGGATGTCTCCGTCGTAGAAGAGACAGTGAACCAGACCGATGCAGAACAGCAGGGCCAATCGCCAGATAAATTTACTCCGGAAGTCCACACCGGCTTTTCCGGCTCGGTCCAGTTGCAGAAAAAAACTCATCCCGAACAGGAAGGCGAAGAGGAGAAATGCTTTGCTGACCAGAAAGGTGGAATAGACGAACTCGGCCCAGCGGTTGACTTCCCCAAGCCATCCGTCCGGACAGGGCGGATAGACGTAAAGGTTGAAGTGGTCGTGCGCATGAACGAGTACGATACCCAGCAGGGCCAGCCCCCGGAGTGCGTCCAAAAAATCAATGCGTGGCAGACGTCCGTCCGGAGAGTTCATGGAAGAGCAGTGTTCAGACGCTGGATGTGGCAAGTGAGGCGCAGATGCCGGCAGCGGTGGAGCGAGCCCAGGCATCGGCTTTCAGGATCGGTTCCAGGCGTCCCATGGGGTCAATTGGATCATGGGCGTTCATGACCTGGCCGACGACGTCCCAGATTTGAGTGAATCCGAGACGGCGGTTCATGAAGGCTTCGACGGCGATTTCGTTGGCTGCGTTCATGACGGCCGGCATGGTTCCGCTGAGTTCCCCCGCCCGGCGGGCGAGTGTCAGCGCCGGGAAAGCGTCTTCTCGTGGTGCTTCGAAAACGAGGCTGCCAAGTTGGCGGAAATCCAGCGGAGTGAGGGTATTGGAGACTCGATCCGGCCAGGTGACGGCATACTGGATCGGGAAACACATATCGGATTCGCTCATTTGGGCGATGACGGAGCCATCGACGTATTCTACCATGGAGTGAACGATGCTTTGGGGATGGACGATGACGTCCACGCGGTCCATTGGAATATCGAAAAGCCAGCGGGCTTCGATCATTTCCAGCCCCTTGTTGAACATGGTGGCGGAGTCTATGGTTATTTTGCGTCCCATGTTCCAAGTGGGATGTTGCAATGCCTGTTCCAGAGTGACGGAGACAAGGGCGTTTTTATCCCAAGTGCGGAATGGTCCTCCGGATGCCGTCAGAATGAGGCGCGACACCTGGTCGGGGCCTCTGTGATCCACCTGCAGGCACTGGTAGATGGCATTGTGTTCGCTGTCTACGGGCAAGACGTTGATACCGGCCTTGCGAGCGGCGGTCATGACTACTTCTCCAGCCATTACCAGGATTTCCTTACTGGCGATGGCAAGATCTTTGCCGGCTTCAATGGCGGTTAGTGCAGGTTGTAATCCTGCTGTGCCGATAATGGAGATCAGCACCATATCGGCTTCTTCTGTACGAGCCAGTTCACAGAGTCCTTCTTCCCCTGTGAAAATCGTGACGTCCGGGGAGATTAATGCCGCCAGTTCCTCTTTTTTGGTAGCATCGAAAAGGGCTACCCTCTTGACTCCCGTTTCATGAATTTGTTCTGCCAGGGCTTTGACGCTTGAACAGGCGGCAAGCCCGACGACTTCCATGCGGTCGGGGATGTCGCGGGCGACTTTGAGGGCACTGGTCCCGATGGATCCTGTCGATCCTAAGATGACTACTCGTCGTTTGCGCATGACTGGGGGCATCCTGCCCGAATGCATCCGGTTTGACAAGTAGCCATACGGAAATTCTGCCCTATTCCGGTATTTATATGTGCTGTATCGCATGGACGGGGGTAAAAATAGATTCGTGAACAGACCGACAACTTAGTGCCAATTTACCCGAGTCCCAAAAAAATGATTTTTTACTGAAAGGTGTCGGTGTTCACATTCGTAGATTGCTTTAATATGAATATTAAACATGTAACAATGACCGTTTTGGCGGTTCTTTGTCTGGGGAGTGTTTCCATGGCGGCTCCGACTCCTGTTATCCTGATCGGCGTTGATGGCTTCAGTGCCGAAATGTATAACAAGTACAAGAAAGATCTGCCCAATCTGACGGCGTTGGAGAAGAGCGGTGCATCTACCACGGAGATGCGGAGCGTGTTGCCTTCTTCAAGTGCCATCAACTGGAAGTCGATGCTTTCCGGTTCGCCGACGGAACTCCATGGTTTTACGAAATGGGGTAGTAAGTCTCCGGAACTTCCTTCTCGGGAAATTGGCAATTACGGACAGTACCCAGGTATTTTCGGTATTCTTCGTGACCAGCGGCCAACTGCCGTGACTGGATGTTTCTACGATTGGGAAGGTATCAAGTATTTGATGGAAGAGGATGCTATTTCCGAATCCAAGAACGCCAAACCCGATGAAATTGTCAAGTTGACGGAGTCGTTCCTGAAGCGGAACCCTCAGTTTATTTTTATCCATCTGGACATTACCGATGGCGCCGGGCACAAGTATGGCTGGGAAAGCAAGGAGTATGAAGAAGCCTGCAAGACGGCGGACAAGGTAGTGGGAGAGCTGGTTCAAGCTGTCAAAAAAAGTCCGATGAACGGGAAAATGGCTATCTTTTTCGCTTCCGACCATGGCGGTAAAGGCAAAAACCATGGAGGAATTACATTGAGCGAAGTCAGAACTCCCTTCATCATGGCTGGCCCCGGGATTAAGAGAAATGAAAAGATCACGGACAGTACGATGGTATATGATATCACTGCGACGATTGCCAAATTGCTTGAACTCAAGCAGCCTCAAGTCTGGACGGGCCGCCCGATCGAACAGGGCCTTTTGAAGAAATAACGCCTTATTTTTTCTCCTTCTGCTTCGGACAGTCCTCTAATCGGCTTGTCCGGAGCGGGGGGACATGCTAGGTTTCCCTCCGGATGGATCTGTTCAGTTTGAATGATGAGCCGGAGGAGCAAGAGAGCAAGCCCGGCGATGCTTTGCCCCCGATGCCTCTTGCTGCGAGGATGCGTCCCCGTACCTTGGAGGAAGTGGCGGGGCAGAGGCACGTATTGGCCCCGGGTAAGTTGCTTCGGAGGGCGATTGAAACGGACAGATTTACATCTCTGATCCTGTACGGCCCTCCCGGTGTGGGGAAGACGACTCTGGCTTCGGTTATTGCCAGAACGACGGATTCGTTTTTCGTCATGCTCAACGGTGTGGAGTCCAATGTGGCCGAAGTGAGGGAGCGCATTGCCCAGGCGCAAATGCGGATGAGTGTCCAGGGAAAGAAAACGATTCTTTTTGTAGATGAGCTTCATCGCTTCAACAAAGCTCAGCAGGATGTCCTCCTTCCTTATTTGGAAAAGGGAACTGTGCGTTTTATTGGAGCGACGACGGAAAATCCTTATTTTGCGATCAATTCCCCTCTTTTGTCTCGCTCGCAGGTGTTCCCCTTGGAATCCGTTCCCTCCGATGATCTGAAAGCCTTGCTCGTTCGTGCCTTGAGTGACAAGGAACGAGGACTGGCTTCGTTCAACCCGGTTGTGGATACTGATGCTCTCGAACACTTGGCTGCAATGGCGGATGGCGATGTCCGCAAGGCGTTGACGGCACTGGAAGTCGCTGTTCTATCGACGTCACCCGGGCCGGATGGTACGGTTCATGTCGATTTGGTTGCAGCCGAAGAATCCATCCAACGGAAGGCGATTAAATACGATCGTGCAGGAGACGGGCATTACGATACGATTTCGGCTTTTATCAAATCCATGCGTGGCTCCGATCCCGATGCCGCCCTGTATTGGCTGGCAACAATGCTGGAAGCCGGAGAAGATGTCCGGTTTATTGCCCGGCGTATCGTCATTGCCGCCTCGGAAGATGTAGGTCTGGCGGATTCGAATGCTTTGCGCGTTGCCATTGATACCGCCCGGGCTGCAGAGATGCTCGGCATGCCGGAAGCCCGCATTCCTCTGGCCCATGCCGCCGTTTATCTGGCGACCGCCCCCAAGAGTAACTCTGCCTACATGGGCATTGCCGCCGCTCTGGAGGATGTGAGACATGGGGCGACTCTGGCCGTCCCGGAACATTTGAGGACGCCGACTCGAAAAAAACTGGCTGCAGCCGGAGGAACCGATGAAGCAAAAATGCAATATCTTTACGCCCACGACTTTCCGGAAGGTTATGTTCCACAGGCTTATTTGCCTGAAGGCCGCCACTATTATACGCCAACGACCAACGGGCTTGAACAGCGGATTGCCGAACGGATGGAACACCGCCGCAAACTCGCGGAGGAAGCTTTGAAAAACATGAACGCCGGCAGAAAGAAGTGAATGCCGGAGAGGAGAGTCCTGCCGGGCAGGGGAAACCGGGTATTGCTTTTGCCTCCGAAATGAGGTAATGACAACGACTTCCCCGGATTACCTTCCGGTTGTGGTTTCCGGGAATAGCTCCTTCGATTTTATCACATATGTCCTTTACTCTTCTAGCGCGGGATCCCTCCAGTTCAGCCAGGTGCGGTCGCCTGGTCCTTCCCCATGGCGTTGTGGAAACTCCCATTTTCATGCCGGTAGGAACGCAAGGTTCCGTCAAAACCCTGCATCCCGATGATCTGGAGGCTCTGGGAGCGCAGATTATCCTTGGCAATACCTACCATCTTTGTCTTCGTCCAGGGGATGTCCTTGTTCGCGAAATGGGGGGGCTGCATCGGTTTATCGACTGGAACAAGCCTATCTTGACGGATTCCGGAGGGTTCCAGGTCTGGTCCCTGGCCAAGCTTCGCAAGATTACCGAAGAAGGAGTCCGGTTTTCCAACCATCTGGACGGTGCATACATGATGCTTAGCCCGGAGAAATCCATGGAAATCCAGGCCAACCTCGGCAGCGATATCGCGATGCTTTTCGACGAGTGCCCCCCTTATCCCTGTGACCGTAAATACGCTGAAAAATCCCTGGGCTATACGCTTCGCTGGGCCAGACGATGCAAGGCGTGGATTGAGGAATATAAACCGCGTTCGGGTGATGGACGCCAGCACCATTTCGGAATTGTCCAGGGATCTATCTATGAGGACTTGCGCCGGCAGTGCGCCGAGGAATTGGCTGCCATGAACTTCGACGGTTACGCGATCGGAGGGGTTTCGGTCGGCGAGCCGGAAGAAGAAATGCTCCGTGCCATTGATCATGCGGTCCCCTGGTTGCCGGAGGACAAACCCCGTTATGCGATGGGGCTGGGCACGCCTCCTCAGATTCTGGAAATGATCTCCCGCGGGGTGGACATGTTCGACTGCGTGATGCCAACTCGTTTGGCACGGCACGGTGTTGCCCTGACTCCCGATGGTCCCATGCATATCAAGAACCAGAGATGGGCTGCGGATACCCGCCCGATCGACCCGGAAGGACACCCGTCGGTGGCTCGTTTTTCCCGGGCGTATGTCAGGCATTTGTTCAAAGCGGGTGAAATACTCGCTTTAAGGTTGCTTTCTTTCCAAAATCTTGAATTCTATCTGCGGATGATGGCGCAGGCGCGTGCTGCCATAGTGTCCGGAACCTTCGGCTCCTTCAAGGATGCCTTTATCGCGCGCTACAAAAATAACGAAATCTCATGAATCATATCTTAGCACAAGCCGCTGTCCTGGCACAGGCCTCAGCTTCGGAACAAGCATCTAGTGGTGGTATCCATCCGGTTATTCTTATCGTAGTCATGGCCTTGTTGTTCTGGGTACTCCTGATCCGTCCCCAGCGCAAAGCCCAGAAGGAACAGCAGGAACGTCAGAACAGTCTGAGAAAAGGCGACAAAGTCATTACCAGTGCCGGTATCCATGGCTCCGTCATTTACGTGGATACCAATACGGTGACTGTCCAGGTGGCCGAAGGGGTGAACATGAAGTTTGAAAAGAGCGCTATCGTTCACGTCATCAAGAAGGACGCCGAACTTAAGCAGGATGACAAGAAGTAATCCTCCAGCAATCATTTAATCAATCTTGAGGCCGGTTCGCATGGGCGAGACCGGCCTTTTTCATTTGATGCTTCGGCTGGCGGAATTGCACGGATAGGATAGGAACAAATTTTGCTTTTTATGCAACCCTCCTTCAATTACGGTGTTTACGAAAACAAGAGCATGAGGAATCAACTGATGAAAAATCGTGTCGTCTGGAGGCTGTCTGTTGTCATCCTGGCTTGTTGCGGGCTTTTGCCGGCTCTGGGGGATGACGTTCCTGGCCCTCCGCCGCCGCCCTCCCGTGCCGACCGATTGGCCCAGTTGTTGATGATCAGGGATATCATCTTGAAAAAATACGATACTAATGGCGATGGCGTTATTGATGCCGGGGAAAAGAAAATCCTGCTCAAGGATGCGGAGGAGAATCGCCAGGAAGCTCGCAGGAAGTTCATTGAAAAATTTGATTTAGACAAAGACGGCAAACTTTCCGTTGAAGAGAAGAAGAAACTGCACGATCAATTTAAACAACAAAGACAGGCAGCCGAGGTGCATTTTCGCCAGGAAGACCGGAATGAAGCGGGAACAGCCGGGAAAAAGACTCATCCCCGTCCCGTCGGAGAAAATGGCCGGGATGTGTTGCCTCCGCCCCCTATTCCCCGGATTGTTGTAGAAAATTCGCACAAGAAAAAGTTTTTGGTCAGGCCTTCCTTGTTTTTACTGGCTCAATCGTTGATTCTGAAGAAGTATGATTCCGATGGCGATGGTGTGTTGTCCCGGGATGAAGTGGATGTCGTGATTAGAGATTCTCGCAAATTGTACGCTGACAAGGCGAAAGCCATGCTAGCCCTGTATGATAAGGACGGTGATGGCCTTTTGAGCGATGAAGAACGAAAAGCGGCTCTTGAGTCCATTCGCCGGATTCGTGAGAAACAGGAGGATGATAGTGCCGATATGGATGACATTGACCTGTTTATTCAAGAAACCTACGATACGGAGTTGATGGAAAGCCTGGAGGAAGGTTATACCTTGCTTCAAACGGAAGAAGAGGAAAACGAGTAAATTCCCGGTTGCCTTTCCTGAGAAGGGATTGCATAGTAATGTCCATGTCTCGGGAAGAGGAAGAGTTTCTTCGGTATCTGCTGGTGGAAAAGCAGGCTAGTTCGCATACGCACGAAACGTATACCCGGTCTTTGCGATTGTTCCGGGAATGGATGGGGGAACGTTTTTCCTCCTGGCAGGCATGTTCGGCAGATGACTTCCGAGGATGGCTGATGACTGGTTTGATGGGGGAAAAATCGTCTGCAACGTTGCGATTGCGTTTTTCCGCTTTGCGCTCGTTATTCCGTTTCCTGTTGAGAAGAGGGTATGTGGAGACCAACCCGATGGCTGAAGTGTCCCTGCCTAAAAAACACGTCCAGTTGCCGGTTTTCCTTTCCATCGACCAGATGCTGGAATTGTTGGAATTGCCTTACCGTCTGCCTCTGTCTCCGTCGTCTCCCGACTGGCTGCCCTATCGTGATGCGGCAGTGCTTGAATTGTTTTATTCCTGTGGTTTGCGGCTCAGCGAGCTGGTGTCTCTTGATGTCAGAAGCGTCAATCACAACCGGAAAATTCTGCGAGTGACAGGCAAGGGAAACAAGCAGCGTATCCTCCCCGTCGGAGATCCCGCCCTGGCGGCGTTGGATGAATATGTCCGTCGCGCCCATTTGCCGGAAACATCCCCCCTCTTCATCTCCCGACTCGGGAAAAGGCTGAGTGGTCGTTCTGTGGAACTTCTTTTGAAAAAGTACGTTAAGGCATCATCAATTCCCTTTGATATCTCTCCTCACAAACTGAGACACACATTTGCGACGCATATGCTGGATGCCGGGGCGGACTTGCGCTCCGTTCAAGAACTTCTGGGGCATGCATCTCTCTCTACAACGCAAATCTATACCCATGTGACGCGATCCCGGCTGGCGGATGCGTATCGTATGGCGCATCCTCGTGCATCCATATGAATTTCATCCCTGAATTGACATTTGTAGCCTATCTTCTGATGTCTCAGGCGAGTCCAGGGCCGGATCAAACGCTGGTAACCCGGACGAGTCTTGCCCATGGTCTGAAGGCAGGAGTGGCTGTTTCGCTCGGTATTGCTACGGGAGCCATTTTTCAGGCTGCCTTGGCTTGTACGGTCGGCTCGGCTCTTTTACAGAGTGCATGGGGCAGTTTGTTTTACTATTTGGCCGGTTGCTGGATGGTGTATCTTGCATGGAAAATTTGGCCGAAGAAAGGAGCCTTTGTTGGTGGCGATGCGACGGAAGAAGCGGAAGAGCCGTCCCTTTCCCGCTGGGGGTTGTACCGCGATGCCATGATTTGCAATGTGACTAATCCCAAGTGCACATTGTTTTTCATGTCCCTCTCCGCTCCCTTGCTGAATGTCCCCCATAGTGCGGGGTATACCGTGTTTGTCGTGGCTCTGACCGTTGTGACGTGTGCCATTGGATGGATTTTGTGGGCCTGGGCTTTCCAGTGGGCGCCTGTTCGGTGCTTGTATGCGAAGTATACGGTGGCGATCGATCGGATATTTGCTTTGGCTCTGCTTCTTTTCGGTCTTTTGTTATTTACTTCAAAGTTGTTTATGGACAACAACTAATGGTTATTTTGAATCTGAGGTCAGGAAAAAACAAAAACTCAGCTATTGACAAAGCTCCGAGAATAGACGATACATTCGCACCCGCTCAGGAACTGAACACTTGTGTTGCAATTGCTGTAACATGGGTGGGCGGACAACATCTTTCACTATAATTGATATGGCAGTAGCAATCAGACTCACCCGTCAGGGCTCCAAGGATCGCCCGTACTACAAAATCGTCGTCACGGATAGCCGCGCTCGTCGCGATGGTCGTTTCATCGAACAGGTCGGATCTTACGATCCGATGAAAGAAGGCGTTAACTATACTATTGATCTTGCCAAGGTTGATTCTTGGATTTCTAAGGGTGCCCAACCTTCTGAAACGGTGGCATCCATTATTGACAAGACCCGCAAGCAGGGTTGAGTCAAGTTTATTATGTTATTTTGATTTTTTGTGTAAACAAGCCTGCTCGGGAAACCGTCGCAGGCTTGTTTGCATTTTCCTCTTATGAGAAATTGAATAGTTGAGGAAAGATGGCTTTTTGACGAGTTGCCGAAAAAAAGCAAGGGCGAACTACAGGCCGTAAAACTCTAGAAGATATTCTTTGATACCGTTTGTTTCCGGTGTTTCGGGGAGAGTTGAATGTTCAAATGCTTCAATCATTTCTTTGTTCTTATCGTCGATCATTTTCAGAAGTTCTTCGTATTTGTATTGTCCGTTCCTGATGGATAGAAGGAAATCTCGATCTTGGGATCGATTGACGAAAATTCTGCCTTCCCGGGCGATTTCGATAGCGGTTTCCATGATGCGGAATGTATGCATCATGTTCTTGGTATCATAATATGTTCCCGAAACAATGGTATTGCAGTTGGTAATGAAGCGCTTTTCATTCCGTTTTGCCAGCCATTCCTGATACTCCCGATATTCCCGGCAGTGTCTGGCATATTCCTGAAAGTTGATGGAGATATATCCGACGATTTTGCTTTCGGAGGGTACGGATGTCAGGATAACATTATCCCTTGTCTTGGAAAAAATACCCTTGGAAGGGTATTCATAGATGCAATACATGTTTTCCGCATGATCAAGCTTGCATAGTGCCAGAGTCTCTTGAGTTGCTTCGGGATGAGTGTGTCTATATTCCTCAAACCATTGGCGGAAAGGATAGGTATATTGTCTGTCCAGAACATATGAGAATTCATCCAATCCTTTGCATCTCTCGACTGGATGAACTGCTTTTTTGTTGATACTATTTGCTTTTTTGACCTGCATGTAAGCATATTGTCCATAAGTGTACCGGCATTTTTTAGAGAGAATGGCTATGTTGTTCATCATCTCGTCAAACAAGGGATGCCTGTATTTGGTGCAATCTTTCTCCGTGTACAGCAGTTCCAGAGCGGAAGGCGTGTTGTCGCAGAGTTGGCTGAGGTATTTTCCCAATTCCGTAAACAGGATGTCGGACTTCTGATCTTGAACGACCTCCCGATATTGTCGCATCAAATAATTCTTGATGGGAGCCTGATAAACTCCTCGAATATCAAGATCAGAATCACGGGTATTCAATCCATAGGCATGGCTTCCGCCTATACAGTGTAGGAGTGTATGAGCGCTTATGTTGGATAGAGTAATGTTAGATAGAATATTCTTCATGCCTGCTATGGGCGTGATTTCATGCTTCTCGGCGGGAGCTTCCGCTGAAGGCGAATAGGGTCAGAAGTCCCCAAAATCCGCAGATGATGTAAGTCCATGTCTTGATATTGGCGAGTTTGGCCTCTTTTTCTTCAAGTGCCTTCTGCATTTTGTAATTAGCCTCGCGATTGAGGATATCATATTTATTTTGGAGCTTTTTCTGCTGGAGGGCGAGGTCGGTTCGTTTCTGCAGGAGGGGAGAGCTGACTGAGGGAACTGGGTTTTTTGTATGTTGGAAAGAGGTTGTTTCGTCCGCCTCCTGTTGGATGGAAGAGAGATTGTCGATCTCTCTGGAGATCTCCTGCTGGTTTCTGTTGTTTTTTGCCTGGAATGCCCTGTAGGTCTTTTCGGCTTGTTCGAGTTGGAAGATCAGTTTGTTTTCCTCTTTTTCCTGAATCTTCTTCAATCGGTCATGTTTTGCGTTCATATTGGCGACGAGCCTGGCTTTCTGTGCCGGCCAGTTTGGATTTACCTTGCTGGCATGGGAGACATTGTTTTCCCTGCGTTCCCGGTTGAAGATGGCTTCTCTGTCTTTGGCTATAGTAGCATCCAGTTCGCCGCGGAGGGATTGGATCTTGTCATTGAGGTTTTCCTGAAGCTTTTTGTATTTTTTGTCGACGAGGAGGCGATGTTCGTCCAGAGACTTTTGTTTTTGGATGAGTTTTCCCCGTTTGCCCTGGATGGCTATCTCCTGAATATTGCGTTGTTCGACGAATTCTTCTTTTTTTTCGGCCAATGCTTTGTCGAGTTTCAGGATTTCATCGTGGACGCGTTTCATATCGGAATCGATGCGTTCCAGGTCGCTTCCTGCTTGTCGGATTTTTAGTTGAAGCTCGGGAATGCCCGCTTCTTTCCTGTAGGATTCGTGGAACCAATAGCCAAGTCCCCCGGAGATGAGCAACAGGAGAAGGAGTATAAATCTCATATCGTCCTCATTAAAGGACTAATGAGGCTCAGGATTCAAGCTGAAACCCTGAAGATAGCGGCATTTTTGTATTTTATCGGGAAAATGCGAGGCTGTTTACGCATTGACACAGGCGGCAACTTTGTTGCGATCCGTTTCGACGGTTTCAAATTCGGAGGTAACGGCGCAACTGCCCATGGGAACATTTTCATTGCGGAATTCCATTTTGCTGAAAATTGTACTGCGAGCCGAAGTGTGGAATTCCCTGGCTCCCGTTTCCGATTCAATTTGAGCGATGTTGGTCTCCCTGACTCCGCATCCCGGCATGACGATGATGCGGTCTCCTGCTTGCTGTACGAGGCGGGAGATCATGGGAATGCCTTTGACGGCGTCGGGTTGCTGGCCCGAAGTCAGTACTCTGTCGCATCCCAGATCAATGAGTTGTTCCAGAGCCTGGAATGGATCCCGGCAAACGTCGAAGGCCCGGTGGCAGGTGACGGAGAGGGGGCCGGCTGCTTCCTTGAGGCGTTTCATCAGGGGCATGTCGAGATCTCCCTCTTTGGTGAGGCAACCGAACACGACTCCTTGGATGCAGAGCTGGCGGCATATTTCGATATCGTGCAGCATGGAGCGGATTTCAGCCTCTGTATACAGGAAATCTCCTCCACGCGGACGGATGATCACATGGATAGCGATATGGTTGACCAGTTCCCGGGTTGTCAGGATTTCACCATAACTGGGTGTTGTCCCGCCTTCCGGGATTCCGGCGCAGAGTTCGACGCGAGCGGCTCCTCCCAATTCGGCTTCCAGACAACTTTGGGCGGAATTGGCGCAGATTTCGATGATTCTTGGCATGGCTCTTGATAGCGTTCGTGTGATTTTCAGGGACGGAGAGAGGAATAGTAAGCAAGGATGGCAGATTCTCCAATTGCAGGATGGCGAAATGATTCCGAGGAATGAATGGTGATGTCCCATGGAGTACCGGGGCGGGTGGAGGCCCGGGCTAACTGGCGTGCTGTGTACTTGTCGTATTTGTTCCAGATACTTTCAAGGAAAGCCTCTATTTGATCGTCATGTTCGAGGGGCGATTGCCGACGGCTGGTATGTTCGATAGGATGGCAGAATCCTTGTTCCTTGTATTCGTGATAGAGGGTAGGCAGAACGGGCCCGTTTTCCCATGCTTCGGTGGATTCGTTCATAAGGGGGATACCGAAGTCGCGCAGATATTCGTGGCAGGCCAGGACTGACAGGTGAATTAACTTGGCTGGCGTCAGGGGCCTGTCAATGGACTCTGCCTTGGTGATGAACCAATAGGCGAGTTTTTGAGATGTGATGTTCATACGGGAAGAAGAAACTTGGGAAGATAATTGCCCTGCCTGCCGGAAGCGAGGGGAAGGGCTTTTGGAATTTTCTATCATGAATATCTTCAGGATGATTGCCATTTCTCAGACATAATCGTTCTGGCGCATTTCTGCCCGGAAAAGAATACGAAGGAAGAAAGAGCAGGCGTTGAACGACCGGAGAGGTGGATATGTCTATTCCGTCAAGATAACCGGAGAAAGAAAAATGACGATGGAATGGTTCAATCAAATCTTGTTCGGAAATATGGAATCAGTAGGGCAACTCATTTTGAGGATTACTCTTGCAGTTGTATTGTGGCCTCATGGCGCCCAGAAAGTGTTGGGCGCGTTCGGCGGTGGCGGATGGAGCGGCACCTATGAGGCATTTACCCGGAATATGGGCATTCCTGCTCCATTGGCTGTTGTGGCCATGCTGACGGAATTTTTGGCTCCTGCAGCTCTTGTCCTGGGATTAATGACACGTCTTGCCGCCCTGGGGTGTGCTATTCTGATGCTGACGGCCATGCGTCTTCATGTCCGGAATGGATTTTTCAGCAATTGGTCCGGCAAGCAGGCTGGGGAAGGAATCGAGTATCACATCCTTTTTGCAGGAGCTGCACTTGCCTTGTGCCTGACTGGTCCGGGAGCTTATTCTATGGATGCATGGCTTGCGTCATTGTAAGAAGCAGGGGCAGGACTTAGGGTTTCGTGATATTTATGGAAGCTTTGTCCGGCCACGGTACCGGGGTTCCGGCTGGAACCCCGAATGCATTTCCGGCCTTATAGGTGGGCATTTGAGCATTGCGCTCTTTGAGCAGTTTCGTCATGGTCGATGCCATGGAGCGCACGCGATCGGGATATTTCTTTGCCAGATTGTTGGTTTCGCTGATGTCTTCTTCAATGTTGAATAGTTCGAACTTCTGGGTCGGATGCCAGTAGATCAGTTTCCAATCCCCTTGCCGGATGGCGGAGAAGGGTGAATAACAACTGTGGTTTGAGGCTCCTTCTCCCCAGATGTTGGGAGTATGGAAGAGCAGAGGGCGGTTCTGGGCGGTTTTTTGTCCCTTCAAGAGCGGCACGAAACTGATACCGTCTATCTTTTGTTCCGTGCGGGGATTCCTGACCCCTGCCATTTCCAGAATGCTCGGGAAGAAGTCTTCTACAATGACGGGAGTATCGGTTCGGGAACCGGCTTTGGTGACACCCGGCCAAGAGACGATCATCGGTTCTCGGATGCCTCCTTCCCTTCCGGAGCCTTTACCGAATGAAAGAGGGAAGTTGGCGAGCTGGTTGCCCAGTCGTCCGCTAATGGCAAGGCCGCCGTTGTCTCCCATGAAGAGGATGATGGTGTTCTTGTCCAGATTGTTGGCCCGGAGGTAGTCCATGATGTCTCCCAGGCTCTTGTCCATGCCTTCGATGAGGCCGGCATACCGTTTTTCATTGTCCGACCAGGGTTTGCCGTCCTTGGGATCCTTATAGTTGTCGGCAAAGCGTTTGTCATACCCTCTTTGATCGAATGGAGCATGGATGGCGTAATGCGACATGTAGAGGTAGAAGGGTTTCTTGGCAGTATTCGGATCCTTGCGGATGGCATCCAGCCTGCTGAGTGCTTCCCGGGTGAGTGCTTCCGTGAGGAAGGTATCGTTTTCGTAATAATTATTTTCGTCGAGTCCGCAAACGTGGAAGGGCCCTTTCCCGTATTTCTGGGAGCCCCTGTAGTCGGCGGGGCCACCGATTTCCGTGCCGGCGATGTTGAAGTCAAAGCCGAAGTTGAGCGGATCCGCCCCGGGGGTGTCGCGCGTACCCCAGTGGGCCTTGCCGCAGTGGATGGTTGTATAGCCCTGTTGCTTGAGGAGGAAGGGGAGACCGGTTGCTGCCACATAGGGCTTTTTCATTGTGTAGGAAATAGGCTCTCCCGTGAGCGGCTTTTTGGTTTTTCCGCTGGGTTTGGTGCCGGCGGGCTGGATGCCGTTGATATTCCAATCACCGGGGGGAAGTACGACCGGACTGGAAGCATCCGTACTGACGTCGCGCTGAAGGGTCCAGTTGGTGACTCGGTGGCGGGCTGCATTCATACCGGACATCAGGCTGACACGTGTGGGAGAACAGACGGGTTGTGCGTAGGCATTGGTGAAGACCATGCCCTGCTGCCCTAGTTTTTCCATATTGGGGGTTCTGTACCGTTTGTTGAGGAAAGTCTTTTTGGGCTTACCCTGCTTGTCGTACCAGAAAGGGAGCGATGTATCCTGCCATCCCATGTCGTCAACGAGGAAGAAAATGATATTGGGCTTTTGCCGTGTAGATGAGGAATCCCGGGTTTGTGCGAGGGAGGGGAAATTTGCAAAGACGAGTACAAATGTCAGGAGGGAGGTAAATAATTTCATGACGGCGCCGGGAACGGTTACTAAGGAAACATATCAATTGATAAATGGGATGGAAAGGAGTTTTTGACGTATTATTTCGGTTCTGCATTTATTGCTGAAGGCACGGAATGGACTTGGTGGATGGAGACTGGATGTATAAGATTATTTTGATGTCTTTTGTCCGCTTGATCATGGTTATCCTCTCAGGTGTTTTGTTGACGTCTGTCCAGTTACAGGCGGCTCCTCGCGTGGAGACTTCTTCAAGAACTGCAACTGCCGCATCCAAACCGGTTCCGCGTGTGAATCTGAATGCAATGGTACTCAAGGCGGTGGCATCCATGCCCCGGGGAGGAGGCTACTCCACTTCCCGGGAAGCTCTGGAACGGATGTGTACGGAGGCGGTCTCATGGAATGCCCGTGCGGAGAATCTTCGCCTGAATCCCCGGAAGGCGACTCCGTCGTTTTGCTCGGAGGCCGCTTATTTTGTTTTTCTGCTGACTCTGCAGCATTGGGAAAAGGCGATCGGGATGCGTTTACCCGGCAATGTGTGGCAATATTTGGCCCCGAGGTTTCCCCAACCGGATGGTTGCGGCGCCTGGGGAAGGATGAATGCCAATGGTCCGGGAATGGCGAAATGGGCTAGAGATTTGGGATTCGGCGTGAATTTTACGGATGTATCCAAAGCTTCTCCGGGAGATTTCCTTAAGATTTTCTGGACAGATGAAATAGGATCCCGGGAATTTGGGCATTTTGTCGTTTTCCTCGGTTGGGAACGGGATAAGGCAGGGAAACCGACTCTCCGGTTCTGGTCTTCCAATCAGGGTATGGGATATGGAGTGAAGAGCGTTTCTTTGGATTCCTGTAAACGACTTTTGTTTACACGGTTGACGAATCCGGCAGCATTGGTGAAATACAATCGTCTTCCGGAAACGGATGAATGGCTGGCTTCTTTACTGCAGAAACGAGTGAGTGTCAAAGAAATGAATCGCATGTGCAATCTGCCTGAGAAAGGAAGCCGGTGAAAAACGTTTCCTCTGGAGGGAGCCGGAGGAAACGTTGTGATAAGATATCGGTTTATTGAGCCAATAGTTCCTTGTACGGGAATTTGAGGAAATAGATGAACCCATTATTGCCTTCATATAAAACTCCGATGTGCTGGGAGTCTACCGGGCAGAGGGCGGAGTAACCAAAGCCGGGGCGTTCGTCGTAAAGATGGCTGAATTTCTCCGGCCAAGTAGAGCCTTCGTTCATGGATGCTTTGATCGTCATATGGTTGCGCCCACTATGGCTGGCGGGGTTGGAGAAGAAAAAGGCATCTTTGGCCGGGCCGTTGTCGAAGACGCGTTCGATGCTGGCCTGGCATGCCCCCGGTTCCATGAGTCCCTTGCCGTTTTTGTTTTGCGAGGACGGGTGTTCTGTCCACGTTTTCCCGAGATCTTTCGTGACGTACACGACCCTGTACCCGCTGCGGGATTCATCGCGGGCATTGATCATGATGGAACCGTCCTTAAGTTCGACTACCTGGCATTCGGATGTGTTGGGACGAAAGCCCGTTCCGCAGTGCCAGGTCTTGCCGTGATCTTGGGAATAAACGATGGTGGAGTGTCCTCGGCGTGCCGTTTTGTTTTCGCCGACTTTGTCTACGGCCCAGTATTGGGCGGGGAAGACGAGAGTGCCGTCTTTCAGGCAAATGCCATTACCGGGACCTTGGAACAGGGCGCCCCAGTCGGAATCGGTACCGGTTTCGATGCTTTTAACTTGTTCGGTAATATTGATTGGATCAGACCATGTCTTTCCGTCGTCGTCACTGTATGCCAGGACAAATTGTCCACAATCGTCTGGGGCTGTAGATCCGGGTTTACTGTTCCAGATGGGATGGAACCCCCGGCTCCAGACTCCGGCGACCCAGATACGGCCGGTTTTGCGATCGACGAGGATGGATGGATCTCCGCATCCGTCGCTTGTTTTTTTACCCGTTAGAGTTTTGCAGGAAAGGGCGATTTGAAGGGGTGACCATGTTTGTCCCCCGTCTTCGGAACGACGGATGCCTACGTCAATATCTGCCGGAAGATCACCATGGTGGTTGTAGCGAATGTCGTAGACGGCAATGAGTGTTCCTTGATTGGTACGGACGAGGCCCGGGATACGGAATGACTTGGAGACTCTATTTCCAGGTGTGACTTTGTCTCCCGGTTGGGCGACCGTGTAGCCGATCCTTTGGTTGGCTACTGCCGGTTCTTGGATCTTAGCGGGTTTGCGGCCTACGATAGCACCTGTTGCCTTGAGTGAAATATGGTGGCCTATATTGGCTGTATCCTTGAGCAGGACATTGACCCAGAAGCTGTTGATACCCGATTCCAATGGCATTTTGCCGGTTAGACGCAGATCTTTGGATGATCCGTTGGGGGTGACGGGCGCGCCGAAAGGTTCACCGGCCTGATCGCCGGGTTTTTCATTTCCTCGGACGAGTTGGACGGATTTAATGTCCTTCATGTCGGTTGTTCCGTCGAATTTGAGATAGACATCCGTCAATTCCAAAGGCTTCAAACCGCCTTCTGTAGCAATATCGATCCGAAGTACCGGGTTAAAGTCTCTTCTGATCATGGCGGGAATAACCGGGGCATTGCTTGAGATCTCCTTGAATACCATTGGAGAGGAAGGAACAATATACAGGTCATCCATGATCATGCCTCCGTTATCAGCAGAATTCAGGCTGAATGTAAGGGACTTGGTTCCTGCGGGAATCTGGGCCTCGATTTTGGAATTGAGTCCTCCGGTTTTGATGGAGTCGCTGTTCTGGTAAATGGTTTTCTCGCCGGATGGCGTTTCTGCCGTGATAGTCAGTTGAAACGGAGGTTTGGATGTCCAGCGTTCGGCCCAGGCATTCATGGAAACATCGACTTTGGGAGAGTCCTTCAAGTCGAGTTTGATGCTTTTCCCTGTGCCTCCCAGAATGCGGAGGCCATTCTTGCCGGATTTTGCCTTGCCGATGATAGCGGCATTATCCGGAGCGCTGGTTATGGTCCCATATTGCGACTGGAAACTGGATAGCGCTCCTTGCGGAGCGGTTTCGAAGCTTTCCGAGGAACGGGCAAGCTGGGAGAATCCCAGGAAGGCCGCCATTCCGGCAAGAGGTAAAATGAGTTTTGTGAAGGGAGTCTTTTTCATGCGGAGTATTTACAATGCTCAAATATGATGATGGAGTAGATGCGGACGGTCAATCAAGAAACGCCGGTAAAGCCGTTCTTCGGTGTCAGTGGACTTGACGCAGAGTGCTTCATGATGCATGGATATGCGTATGGAAACCCGGATTTATGAGGTAGATTCCCTGGAGGACAACCGCAAGCTTTACGTTCTTGCCGCTGAAACTTTGGGGAAAGGCGAACTTGTCGCCCTTCCAACGGAAACCGTGTATGGCCTCGGAGCGGATGCCCTGAATCCTGATGCGGTGGCTAAAGTGTTCGATACGAAGGAGCGGCCGAAGTTCGATCCGTTAATTGTACATCTGGCGAGTGCCCGCGATTTGCCGCGCGTGGCAAATATTCCTGATGCTCTCAAGGAAGTTGTCGAAAAATTGTCCCGCGAGTTTTGGCCGGGACCGTTTACCATGGTTCTTCCCAAGACGGATGCAGTGCCGGATATTGTGACGGGCGGGCTGGATACGGTGGCCGTCCGCGTATCGGCCCATCCCGTGATGCGTGGTGTAGCCAAGGCATTGGGAAATCCTATTGCAGCGCCGAGCGCCAACAGATTCGGCCGTATCAGTCCGACGAGTGCTGCTGCCGTCATCAAGGAACTGGGTGGCAGGATAGAAATGGTCCTTGATGCCGGAGCTTGTTCAGAAGGGTTGGAAAGTACGATCGTTAAACCCGTTCTTGATGAAAAAGGCAAACCTGCCGTGGAACTCCTTCGTGAAGGGCCTGTAACGAGAGAACAGTTTAGGAACCTGGTTAAGGTCATTCGCAAGAAACCCTCCAAGAAGAAGGAAAATCCTGAAAATCAAGTCGTGTTGAATGCACCGGGGCAGTTGTCCAGCCATTATGCCCCGGGTAAAAAGATGATCCTTTTGCCGAAGGACGAAGCTTTTGAGCCCGAAGAAGGTGTCAGATACGGTTTATTGACTTTCGAAGGGGACTCTCCCCTGGTGGATTCCTGTTCATGGGACAAGGTTTACGTATTAAGCCCGGGCAGCGGTCGATTGTCGGAAGCTGCCGTGCGCCTGTTTGCACTGATGCGTCAGATGGATGAAGACGAATCAATAGACATTATTGTGGCGGAATCCCTGCCCGAGAACGGTCTCGGTGCGGCGATGATGGATCGCCTGAGACGTGCCTCCTTCTCCCGGAAGTAACGAGCAAAGTAAAAATTGTATATTCTGAAACAATTTATTATGAGCGAAAAAACATTATTTGAAAAAATCTACGATGGGGAGATTCCTGCTTCCATCGTATATCAGGACGACATGTGCTGTTGCTTCCGGGACATTGATCCGAAAGCGCCGACTCATCTCCTCCTCGTCCCTCGCAAACCGATTGCCCGTATCGAGAAAGCTACGGCTGACGATGCGGTGATTTTAGGGCATCTGATGCTCAAGGTAGGAGATATAGCCCGTCAGGAAGGACTTGACGAAGGTGGTTTCCGGGTTGTGATCAACAACGGTCCCGATGCCGGAGAAGCTGTTCCTCATCTTCACCTGCACATTCTGGGAGGTCGTTCTCTTCAATGGCCTCCGGGCTAGGAAGATGTTTCGGCTGGATTGTTGTCGGGCCGATTGTTTCTTTATGACCGCGGATTGCAGGCAAATCCGCGGTCATATTCGTTTACAAGGCCAGCCGGGTCAGGGCGGCGCCCGCCAGAGTAGCGAACAAGCCGATGCCGACATTGCCGAACAAATTCAACCCGGCTTTGAGAATCTGGCCGTTTTGAAACAAGTAAAGCGTCTCGTAACTGAAGGAGCCGAACGTGGTCAATCCTCCCAGGAAACCGACTCCGACAATGAGTTTGGCATACGGGCTCGCAATGAATCGTTCCGTAGAAAGAACCATGAACACCCCCATGATGAAACATCCGGCAATGTTGACAATGAATGTTCCGTACGGAAATCCCGTGCCAATTTTCGAGACGGCCCAGATGGAGATCAGATAGCGAGCCAGTACGCCAATGGCGCCGCTGATCATCACACACAGAATTTCTTGAATGGAAAGCATGGAACGGAAGGACAGGGAATTGCTGTAACCTATGCTGGTGCAGATAGACTTCGTCAAGAGCAATTTTCCCCCTCATGATTATACTCGGATTGAGTTTATGTTGACGGGATTCTTCCCATGGTAGCTCTCTGAGCCATGATCCCTTCTTGCCAAGTTCTCTATCTTGGTGTACCCAGCAGGTATGAAAAGATTTCGTATCGATTTAGAAACCCTTCCGGAAGAAGGCAAGGTATTTTCCGGTGAGCTGGATGGAGAAATCTTCGGCATTGATGACGATGAAGTCCATTCAATCGGCAATTTGAGCTTTAACCTGACAGCCCGTCGGTTTGAGGGGGAACTTTTCCTCCAAGGTAAAATTTCGGCTCCGTTTGAATTTCGTTGTGTCAGGTGTCTCGAGTATTTCCCAATGACTCTGTCCCTGAATGATTTTGCAACGAGTATAGAAATTGATAATCAAAATATTGTGGACGTTTCAGATGCCTTGAGGGAAGAGATTATACTTGAGTTCCCAGCCTACCCGCATTGTGAAGATTCCGATACATCCAAAGCCTGTGTCATGAAAAATGAGCATTTTGGAGTGGACAAACAGGGGGAAACAGGTGTAAACACTTCTGCCCCGAACGGTGAAAGAGGCGTATGGGACGCCCTTGATGCCCTCGGTGACCAGTAAATTCACCAACTAACGATTTAAAGTCATGGCAGCACCCAAACGCAGAACGTCCAAGATGAAGCAGAGATCCCGCCTTGCCGCTCAGGCTTGGCGTGCTCCCAAGCTCCGCCAGTGCCCCAAGTGTGGCAGTAGCGTCCCCGGTCACACCGCATGTCCTGTTTGCGGCACTTATACGACCCGCGGAGGCAAGGAAATCACGGTTAAGGCGGAAGCCTGATCGTACTGTCTGTTACCTATTCGGCGGGATCCGGGAGATTCCGTCGCTTCTTTTTCATCTCTCCGGCCGTTTTGCTTTGCATAGCGGCCTGTTTTTTTGCTATACGTCCGCGAACAAAGAGGATTATTGGCTGAATGAAAATAGCACTCGACGTGATGGGGGGAGACCACGCCCCCGGTATCAATATTGAAGGCGCCCAACGAGCTTTGGACGCATTCCCCAAGATCGATAAAATCTACATGGTTGGTCGGGAGGAGGTTGTTCGTGCAGCTTGCGATGCGGCAGGCTTGTCCGGTCCTCGCATCGAAATCGTGCCAGCCATGGAAGTGGTGGAGATGAACGAATCCGGTCTCCTAGCCGTCCGGCAGAAGAAAAATTCATCTATGTCGGTAGCTGTGGACCTGGTGAAGTCGGGTGAGGCGGAAGCCGTTGTCAGCGCTGGTAATACAGGGGCTGCCGTTGCTGCCTCAACTATTAAACTGCGTTTGCTTAAAGGTGTCGAACGCGCCGGCATCGTCTCCCAGTTGCCGAATGACTACGGAGTCTGCAATGTAACGGACACGGGGGCAAATCCCGACGCCAAGCCGCGCCATGTGGTCGGCTATGCCGTGATGGCCAGCGTTCTTGCCAACAAGATTTACAAAAAGCCTCGTCCCAAGGTAGGTCTGATGAGCAACGGTTCGGAAGACGAGAAGGGTAATGAATTTGCCAAGGCGACATTCCATCTTCTCAAGCATATGGAAGAACAGGGACGCCTGCCTTTCGACTTCCTCGGCAATGTGGAAGGCCATGATTTGTTTGAACACGAAGTGGATGTCGTTCTGACGGACGGTTTCACAGGAAACGTTCTTCTCAAAACCTGCGAAGCAACTGCCAAAGCTTTCTCTAACTGGCTGAAGAGGGAAATCAAGAAATCTCCTATCCGTATGGCCGGCGCTGCCATATGCTCCGGTGCCTTCCGGGCCATGAAGGATCGTCTTTCCTACGAAAGTGTGGGAGGAAGCCCTCTTTTGGGTGTCAACGGTGTGTCTATCATCGCCCATGGTGGATCGTCCGGCCTGGCTGTCAGCAATGCCTTGCGGGTTGCCAAAGAAATGCTGGAGTGCGGTGTCAATCCCATGATCGAAGAGGAAATGGATCGACTGGGGAAGATACCCGATCTTAACGAGGATTCTCATTGAGCGTCCCGTTGAACGGAATGCGAATGGAGCGTCTCTCTCTGCAATGGAGTATTGACCTTCCTTTTGCCGAACTTATAAAACCATGTTTCACCAAAGTCCAATGATCAAAGGAGGAAATGACCCCGTGGAAACAAGATCCGTTTCCTCTCCCCATACTGCCACTGCGTATGGGGACAGCTGGGCTGAGCGCATGAACCAGAATAAAATTCTGCTTTTTGCCCAGATTTTCTTCATGATGGCTTTTCTGCTCATCATTTTTACAGGAAGTCCCATTAACAAGGACTTGACGACCTGGGGGGTGATTCGTTCCGATTTGTGGCTGCTCGGCATGTCTGTAGCATTGCTGCCCGTGTACTGGATTGCGTCCGGTTCCCGTTTTTGGAGTAACAAGGTCTTTACTGTTACATGGGGAAGTATTCTTATTCATTTGGGCTTGATCGTTCTCATACGGAGTTTGATGGACAATGACGAAAGTTCTCTGGCTATCTCCCGGATGATCTTGCCGTATATCCTGGCTCCTATGGTAGCCACTGTCCTGGTTGGGCCGGCCATGGGATCATTTGCCACCTTTGCCGTCTCACTCCTCGGTTTTGCCTTTGTCTCCGACGAATACCGGATGAACTATATGGCTGTGAGTATGCTCAGCGGAATGCTTACCGTGCTCCTTTCCCGTAATCTACGCAGCCGGGCTCAGTTGTTAAGGGCCGGGTTGTTGTCGGGAGTCGTCGTCTTTCTGATGGGCTCCATGTTGAATACAATCAACTTCAATGTCGCAAGGTCTGAGATAGATATTCTGGCATATGAAATTTTTGCTTCCTTCGGGGTCAGCATTATTCTGGCCATTTTGATTAGTGGTGTTCTGCCCGTCATGGAAGCTCTTTTCAAGATTGTTACACCTATTTCATGGCTGGAACTTTCCGACATGAATCACAAACTGCTCAAGGAAATGCAATTAACGGCTCCTGGGACTTTCCACCACTGCCTCATGGTGGCCCAGCTGGCCGAAGCGGCTGCGGAAGCGATTGGAGCCAATGCCAACTACTGCCGTGTTGCATCCTATTACCATGATATCGGGAAACTAAAATATCCTCAGTATTTCATCGAAAATATTTCCGATGGGGAACCCAATCCACACGATGAACTGACACCGAACATGAGTGCCAGAATTATTATGGGACATGTCTCCGAAGGGGTTGCCTTAGCCCAGGAAAACAAACTCAATCGCCAGATTATCGATGTCATCCAGCAGCACCATGGTACCACTCTTGCCTATTTCTTCTATAGGAAGGCTATGGAATACCGAAAGGAAATGCTCGAAAAAGTAGAGAAAGGCCAAGCCAATGCCGATGATGTCCCCGAAGTGCTGGAAGAAAACTTCCGCTATTCCGGTCCCAGTCCCCAGACGCGTGAAATTGGTATCGTCAGCCTTGCTGATGTCGTGGAAAGTGCGACTCGTTCCTTGCATGAGCCGACGATGGAAGCCCTTCGCGAGATGATTGACAAGGTCATCAAGGCGCGGATTGTGGATGGTCATCTGGATGCCAGCGGACTGACCTTCGGCGATTTGAAAACCGTGCGAGATGTTTTCCTCTCCACAATCAAAAACATGCGCCACAGCCGCATTGCCTATCCTCAGGAAGAAAAGAAAGGCAGCCAGAAGCAAGAATCCCAGACATTATCTGTGGAAGATTCTCCCGACAAAGAGGATGATGCATCGGAAAAAGCAGAAGAACAATCCGATTCTCCCTCCAATGCTTCTCCCTCGACAGAAAAATCCGTTGATCCTGATATCGCGCTGGAGGAAAAACGGCAGGACGAGGTTCCTCCTGACTCAGACAAGACTCTGGACCGTCTCGAAAAATTGAATGCAGAAGATGGGAAGGGAAATACCTCGGAACCGTCGGAAGATGAGGGGAAAGAGTCTCTTGCTATCCCTGCTGCGGAGTCTAAGTCGGAGACCGTAGAATCCTCCGTACCTCCGGGAAAGAGCGATCCTTCCATTTTGGCCAACTACCCGATACCGGGAGGTAAATCCGAATGATGAAACCAGCTCTGGAACTTTATTCCCACGTTGAAAATTCTTGCTTGTCCGGTGACTTGCTGCGGGATTTGGCGCGAGCTTTAGAGTATTGCCTGGATGATATTCTCAAAACGCCCCGTGGACCGGATCATGTTCTGGGCGAATTGGAAACAGTGGAAATATCCATCGTTGACGATCAGACCATTGCCGATATTCATGCCAGATTCCTGAACGATCCTTCCGCAACCGACGTTATTACTTTCCCCCATGGGGATGGAATGGGAGAGCTCATCATCAGTCTCGATACTGCCTTTCGTCAGGCCGCAACTTTCGGAGAACCCTGGGAGCGGGAATTGTTCCGTTACATGGTCCACGGCCTTCTTCATCTCCAAGGATATCTGGATGCCACCCCCGAAGAGCGTTCCCTCATGTTCTCCTATCAAGAACCCCTGGTTCTTCTCTATTCGCCTTGGACGACTGCATAAAATACGAAACTTCATGCCCCTGGCTTCAGACTTGCCATCCGACTTTCTCTTCTGTATATTATCTCCCGTTCAACGTCTCCTTAGCTCAGTTGGATAGAGCAACTGCCTTCTAAGCAGTGGGTCGCTGGTTCGAATCCAGCAGGAGATGCCATCATAAAGCCCGTAAGTTCAACAGCTTATGGGCTTTTCCTTTTCGGGGAATGTGGCTAGGTGGTTCGGTTTGGTGGTTCGATTTGTGACATTGAATGATATAAAAATTGTTGGGTGGTTTACAAAAACAGAAAGAGCTGCCTCTCCGAGGATGGGAGGGGCAGCTCTTGTGGATGAGAGTGGAAGTGTGAGACTGTGAAGTCGTTACTTCTTGATGTTCGATTCTTCGGGTGTGACTGTTTTAGTTTCGCCGTTGACGGTGAGCTTGACAGGACGGCGAAGAGGGGACGTGAGTTTGTAGGTGGTCACTTTTCCATCCTTCCACTCGAAGTCGACGGTGATGTTTCCGCGGGCTTTGAGGCCTTTGACTGAACCACTTGGCCATGATTTGGCTGGGGAGGGCAAGAGGGATATTTCAGGCATTTTAGTGAAATCTCCCGTGTGGGACTGGACGAGCATTTCGCACATGGCTCCGGTGATACCATAGGTACCGTCCATTTGCATGGGGGCGTGGTTAGCCAGCATGTTGGGAAGAATATTGTGATGGAGGAGGCCTGCGACCATATCGTGGGCGCGGTCGCCTTCTTTGAAACGAGCCCAGAGGGCTGTTCTCCATGGCCAGGTCCAGGAACGGCGGGAGTCGCCGGTCGTACCGCGCCATTCGAGGGAATTGCGGGCTGCTTTGGCGAGTTCGGGCGTTTTTTCCATACTGATTTCGTTGCCGGGATAAACAGCGTACAGATGGGATGTGTGGCGGTGGTCGGTTCTGGCGATGCGGTCGATCATCCATTCCTGAAGATTGCCTTCCTTGCCGATTTTTGGCTTGGCAAGGCGGTCGCGTTTTTCAGCGAGTTCTTTGGAGAAAGCCTGGTTTCCTCCGAGGACATTGCCGGCGGTGATAGTATTGGTGAAGACATCCCAAATGAGTTGCTGGTCGTGGGAGACTCCATCTTCACGCGGCCCGTGTTCCGGAGACCATGCCTTCGGAGCGACGAGAGTGCCTTTTTTGATGTCGGCAAGTTCTTCTCGATTGATATTTTTTTCGGCACTGAAGAAACCTTCACCCTTGTCTCCGAGTTCTTTGAGATTGTCTTCCCAGAATTCGGAAACTTCCTTCATGATAGGATAGGCGACATTTTTAAGGTAATTTTTGTCGCAGGTGAAGGCGAAATGATCCCAGAGGTGGCGAGCGTACCATGCGTTACTGGGAATATTCCATTGCCAGGCGTGTCCTCCGAAGATGTTTTGGGAGGTACGGACGGTCCATCCGCGCGTTTCTTTGCCGTTTTCAGGCTTGAATTGCTTTTTGGTGAAGTTGCGGAGCGGATCCTGCATCGCGTTGATGTAGTTGACAAGCGGGATATGGCATTCGGAGAGGTTTGCCGGTTCTGCTCCCCAATAGCACATTTGGACGTTGATGTTATTGTGATAGTCACTGGCCCATGGAGGCGAGACCATATCGTTCCAAAGACCTTGCAGGTTGACGGGGAGGTTTCCGGGACGAGAACCGGAGATGAGCATGTAGCGTCCGTACTGGAAGAGAGTTTCCTCTAGTTCCGGATCGTTGGTTTCCACCGTATAGAGGCGTTCTTGACCAGCTCCCTTCGTGGTGTTGTTATCCAGGCGGGTTTTGTAAGCTTTCAGGCGCTTGTCGGTGGGAAGAGAGGCAAGTTCGGCGTCGGTTTTGCCGAGGTTAAGTTTGACGCGGTCGAAGAGAGCTTTGTAGTTGTCGATGTGGGCTTTCTTTAGCTCGGCAATAGGGGTTCGCAGAGCTTTTGCCATATAAAAGTTATTTTTCTTCTGGGGCGATTCGCCTTTCCAGTTTTTGGAATGGTCCATGACGTAGTCGGTTGCCATGGAAAGAATAACGATGCATTCGCTGCCGTTTTTGACGACAAGTTTGGGGATGGTATCCAGATTGCATTCGGCGTAACGTTTTTCGTATGTGACGGAAACGTTTTTGGATCCGCCGGTAGCAGTAACGGTACCTCCTTTGGGGATAATGCTGACGACTCCTTCAAATTCTTCTCCGTTTGCCAGGGTTCCGGAGATGGTGAGCTTGTTGTTTTGCCCGGAGCTGACGGCTGTGACTTTGGCGTCGTGAGCGGGTTTGAGGATGAAGTCGGCGTTGAGCTGACCGGGTTTATCGGCTTTACAGGTCATGACGATGACCTGGTGGGGATAGCTGGCGAAGACTTCGCGGGTGTAATTGACTCCGTTGCTGGTGTAACTTGTTTTTGCGATGCCGGTGGTAAGGTCGAGGCTGCGTTCGTAGTTTTCGGTGGGCTGGTCGTTATGGAAAGTGATGAGCAGGTCTCCGAAGGGTTGGTAAGCACCAAAATCTTCCTTTCCGGACTTGGGACCATAGTTGTAAGCATCCGTGGATACGCTTCCGCCGGTCCATAGACTGATTTCGTTGAGGGCGAGCCGTTCGATTTTATCGCCTCCAAAGACCATGGCTCCGATGCGCCCGTTTCCAATAGGCAGGGCTTCGGATTCCCATGGATTCCCGTTGTTGTTACCGGCAGTCTTTAAATTTTCCCGTCCCATGGGAGAATGTCCGTAAAGCTTGGCGGGTTGCTCGTACCAAAGGTAGTTGGAAGTGGGATGGTCGGATGAGGCGGTTGCCTGCGATGCGATGGAGCACGAGGCAAGCAGTGTGAGTGTAAATAGGGAGTTTTTCATTGTAAGGGGCAAGATACGGATGTCTCTTCTTGTTATTAGCACATGAACTGGGCTCGGGCCAAACAAATCTTGCATGGATACCTCGAAACTGCGTCATGGGTATGTCCCCATGTTTTAAAACTTCCTGAGTTTCGGCGCGATGAGCGTGGTCATGAAGCCGATGACAGCAATCAGGACAAAGGACCAGCGGAGGCTGGAGGCATGGGCGATGAAGCCAATGATGGGGGGGCCGATCAGGAATCCCAGGAAACCGATGCTGGATACGGTTGCGATGGCGACGCTGGGGATCATGGCTTTGGAACGTCCGGCCAGACTGTAACACATGGGAATAATGGATGACGTGCCGAAGCCGACGAGGGCAAATCCGAGCGACGAGACAATGATGTGAGGATAAAGGACGGAAAGAATGAGACCGGCGGCTATGGTGACGCCGCTGATCTGGAGGATGGGGATGACGCCGAAACGGATGATCAGGCGGTCGGCTGTAAAGCGCCCTATAGCCATGGTACACATGAAGGCAATGTAACCGAGGCGGACAAGGTCGGGGCCGGGATTGATGACGCTTTCGAAGTAAACGCCGCTCCAGTCGAACATGGTTCCTTCGGAGACCATGCTGCCGAAAGCAATGACTCCCAGAAGGAAGACGTATTTGTCCGGTTTGGTGAAGATTTTCTTTTTGCCGTTTGGTGTTGTTGCTCCGTTTGTTTTAGGGTCCCGGGGGAGCATGAAGGGATGCATGGCGAGAAGGAGGACGATACAGAAGGCAAAGATGAAACAGAAGTGTTCCAGAGGCTTAAGATGACAACTGACCATCCAGGTACTGATGAGACCGCCTATAAATCCGGCCAGACTCCACAATCCGTGAAATCTTGCCATGATGCTGCGTTTGTAGAGACGTTCGACGCCGACGCCCTGTGTATTGATGGAAATGTTGCTAAGGTTGGCCGCCATCCCGAAGAGGAAGAGGGCTGCCGTCAATTCAGTGACATTTCGTGCCAGCCCCAGTAGAACGAGGGTACCCGGGTAAAGGATCGCGGCGAGGGTGACCATTTTCCGGCTGCCGTATTTACCGACGGCATAACCTGAAAAGGCCATGGCTGTCATTTGTCCTAAAGGGATAATGAAGAGGAGGCTGCCCAGTGCGGCATCGTTGAGATGAAGGGCTTGTTTGATGTCGGGAATGCGGCTTGCCCAGCTGGCGAAGACGAGACCCTGAATAAAGTAGAAGGCGCAGGCAGAAAGACGATAGTACCCGGGAACGGTGTGTGGAAGGGGAGTATTCATGTCCTCGACCAGGGAAAGCTACGGTTCCCGGATGGTTGGAACAAGTCCAAAATGAGGCCTTATGTCATGCGATGGGACGGAGTGTTTTCCGGCATGTCGGAAGGCGGTTGGGCTCCCTGGCTGACAGGAATGAGTTCGGCAATGTTGTATCCGGAGTTTCTGGCGATTTCCACCATGGTGTCCCAGGTTTCGGAGGAAACAGATGGCATTCTGGAGAGAAACCACAGATAATCGGACCTCCCCCCCGAGATGACGGCCCATTTGTAGTCCTTGTCGAGTCCGAGGATGCGATATGCCCCTCCGATGAGGGGGACGAAATATACGCGGAAGTAGTTCGACGGTTTTTGTTGGATGGCGGTAGCCTGGTTTTCCTTCCAGCATTTTTGAACAGGGTCGTATCCTCGGTTGATGACGAGTATTTTGCCGTCTTCCCTCCGGGTGTAATTGGCAGTGACTCGTGCCAGTCCGCGTTCGAAGAAATGATCCAGGCGGGCGATTTCGTACCAATGCCCTGTATAACGGTTCAGGTCGAAGTCCGGCATGGGCGGGACATGAATGTCGATGACGCCTGCCCGGCGGATGGAAGAACGGATGGTGGAGAACAGTTTCATGACGATCGGCTTCTATCGATAATTTCCCAGTCGCAGACGGAACCCTCTATAATGTAGAACAAAGGATGCGGTTGTACAACGGATATTTCCCTGAGTTTAAACCATTGGTGCGGGGTGCGAAATTTCAGTTTGCCCATGAGATGCCGGAATTCGTAGTCCAACTGCCCGCCGGGTAGCGGGATGTGCCGGGTGAGGTCATGGCAGTGGATTTTATCCTTGTTGAAACGGAATCCTCGGCGGATGGCTTCTTCGTAAACGCAGGTGAGGTACCCGTCGAGGAGATCGACGGGATCGGGGTGGTGTTTGAACCGTTCCAATTGAGGATGGTTGCGGTAGCCTCGTGTATTTCCGGAGAGGACTTTCCTGGCGAGAAGCCCCTCCCTCCATAGGGCGACAAGTCCTGCGGAATCAAGGTATGATGGATGGAGGGACCAGAGTCTCATGGAAATGAGACAATGGTAGACGACTTTCTGTTAGGCTGTATGAAATACTTTTGCTTCTCGGAAGATGCTGTGGGATAGTCGCTCCGCAATGACCGGCAGTCCAGTAATTCGCAAAACGATGGTTTTTGTCCTGATCGCTTTATTTTTGGGTCAGTACGGAGCGGGAATGTACGATTTGGTGTTTAGTAATTTCTTGCGTGACGCTCATCATTTGAATGCCGAGGAACGTGGTTTTCTGGAGTTGCCCCGTGAGTTGCCGGGCATTTTGACTCTATTTGTGACAAGTGCCCTGTTTTTTATGAATGAGGTACGCATAGCTTCCGTGGCGTGTCTGTTGATGACGGCGGGTATGCTGGTACTTTCCCGGCTGGATGATGCGTGCAGCATGTGGACGTTGTCGGCATGGATCATGCTGGTGAGTCTTGGTCAGCATATTCTGATGGGGACGATTGATTCCATCGTCATGCACACGGCACGTCCGGAAAACAGGAGCCTCAGACTGGGGCAGATGAAGGCGCTGGGAACGGCTGCCTCATTGCTGGGGGCTCTGGTGGTGTGGATTAAATGGAAATTCAACACTTCGTTCGGGGTTGATTTTACGGTGACGGCTTTGGTGTGCCTGGTTGCCGCATTGTTTCTTTCCCGCGTGAAAACTCCTGTGTTTCCGAAGCGCAGGGGATGGCGGGAGTGTTTTATGTTCCGCAAGCGCTACAAGGTGTATTATTCACTGGAAATTCTGCACGGTATCCGCAAACAATTGTATCTGACATTCGGATTCTGGCTGATGGTCAGTACTCTGCAACAGAGCCCAACTCAGATGGGACGTACGCTTTTGCTGGCCGGGGTCATCGGGTTGGTGACTCAACCGTTGATTGGTTGGAGTATCAAGAAGTATGGTGAGCGCAATGTGACGATTTTCGATAGCATTGCTCTTTCCCTTCTTTGCCTGGCATATGCTTTTGCCCCGTCTGTTCTTTCCCATCAGTGGGCAGTTGGGGTGGTGACTGCTTGTTTCGTTCTGGACAACCTCTTGTTTGCCATGGGGATGGCCCGCAGTACCTATGTGGCCCGCATCAGTGAAAAACCAGAGGATATCAGCTCTTGCATTTACACGGGAATCGCCGTGAACCATGTGGCATCTATTGCCTACGGCATTATCGGCGGGCTGATTTGGACGTATACGGGTGGCCCCCAGGCCGTGTTCCTGATCGGTGGACTGGCAACGGTTGGAGCCGGTTTGGTGGCTCGGAAGATGGAAAAAGGGACGATTCTGCCGACTCCGGCTGCTTAAAAACATCCCCGGATCCTTGCCGGACTCCGGGGATGATTGGAAGCGGTTCTGTTTTCGTCTGTTTCGGTTGGGCGGGAATGTATGACGACTTATTTGCCGAGGACAGCTCTAAGTACCTCCAGGCACTTGGTATTTTCCTGCGGCAAGCCGATGGTGATGCGGATCCATTCCGGTAGGCCGTATCCGTCCTGGGCACGTGTGATGACGCCTTGTCGGAGCATGTCCTGGAAGACCTTGCGACCTTCTCCCACTTTGACGAGGACGAAGTTGCCCTGGCTCGGGATCCATTCCAGCCCCATGTCGGCAAAAGCCTGCTCGTAGCGCTTCATTTCTTTACGGTTATTGTCAACTGTCCTGCGGATATGCTCTTGGTCTTCCAGAGCGACGAGAGCCGCTTCCTGGGCGACGATATGAGCGTTGAAGGGCGTTCTTGTCTTGTGCAGAAGGGAACAGATGGATTGGGGAGCCAGCCCGAAACCGATGCGGAGACCAGCGAGGCCGTATACCTTGGAGAAAGTGCGCAGGACAACGACGTTGCGACCTTCTCGGACATATTTCAACGTGTCTGCGGGAGAGTCGCAGAACTCGTGGTAGGCTTCGTCAAAACAAACGACGACATGATCGGGGACTTTGGCCATGAAATCGTCGATTTCTTGTTGGGTGACGACTGTGCCGATGGGATTGGTCGGATTGGTGATGAAGACGATACGCGTTTTGTCCGTGATTGCATGGAGGAAACCCTGCAGATCGTGGGTCCAATCCGGTTTGTTGGGGACTTCTACATAGGAGGCTCCGAACAATTTGGCCATGATGGGATACATGGAAAAAGCGTGACGGGCGGCAACGACCTCCGTGTCTTTGTTCAAGAAGGCATGGCAGACGAGTTCGATGATTTCGCTGCTGCCGCTGCCGACAGCCGTTTCCTCAAAGCGGACGCCGTAACGGTCGGCGATGGCGGAGCGGAGTCTGAATGCGGCGCCATCGGGGTAGATATGGACTTGCCCGGCAATTTTTCGAATGGCTTCGATAGCCTTCGGAGACGGCCCCAGAGGGTTCTCATTGGAAGCCAGTTTGACGATATCTTCGGGTTTTAGACCCAGTTCGCGGGCTGTTTCTTCGATCGGTTTTCCCGGTTCATACGCCACGAGATCCAGCACTTGCGGATTGGCATATTGTTCGATTCTGCTCATACAGGCAAGAACTCTATGCTTCCTGTGCATCTATCTCAATACTAATGTCCTGAAAATATGGCAGCAACCCAGGCAGGGAAACAGAGATTGTGTAAGGTGGGAGTTTTGCTTTTTATGAGATGCACCAACGCCGCTTCACGAATTTATTCCGTGAAGCGGCGTTGGTAGTTGGAAACAAGTAAAATCAGTGGCCTTGACTTTTATGGCAGAACACTGAGGTTGTACACTTTGCCTTGGAAGGAGGAACCGAGAACCTGCAGAGGCAGGATAAAGGTAGAACGCAGTCCTTTGGTCCGAGGTGCAAAGTTTTCATCCGGATTGCGGAAGCTTTTAAGCACCATGGTGCCGGCAGGCTGGCCGTCAATCAGGAGCTGGGTCTTCTCCGGCTCTCCGATGAGTTCCAGTTTGACTTTTTTCCCGACGGGTAATTTGGCCCCGAAGGAAAATTCCAGGGAATCATCACGTCTGAAACCGATGGTGCCGTCTTTCATGACAGCCAGTAACTCGCCTTCCGGAGCGGATAACAGGACTTGTTCCTTGCCTTGCGGAGCAGAGGCCAGCTCAAGCTCCATGGTAAGGTGGTAATTGGGGCCGAGAGAGGGTCGGGCTAGTTTTTGGGGTAATTTTCCGGGAGTAATGGAGAACGGTTGTGCGTTCTTCCATTTATAGAGTGGATTGGTACGGGGAGCATTTCCGATGGCAGACACAAGTTCCCGATGCTGTTCGAAAGAATCCGGAGTTTTGGCTTTTCCCCACATCTTTTGGCTGAGTACATCAATGGAACCGGAAATCGTGTTCCAGATATCATAGGGGGCATATCCCGAATGCTTCAGATCTGTTTCATCATTCCAGATGGCAAAGGTGGAACCGATAAGCTGAGGGTGGCCGGAGGGCAGTGTTTCATTACCGATGCGATTGGGAATCCAGTTTTCGTAGATTCCCTTGTGGTTTCTGTCCATGCGGTAATAGTTGGCGTAGGGGACGATGTAGAGTGCGCCGTCGTTGGTATTAATAACGTTGTAACCGAGGTTGACTGCTTCCCATGCCTTCATCCATCCCGCACTCCAGAGGTTCATTTGAACGCCCTTGACTACGACGGGCGTCTTGCCGGGTTTGGCGCTGAGGCTTCCCCAGATACGCGGGGTATAACCGCGCTTGAGAGCATGATTGAGCACGAAATCGGCGAAGTGGCGGTAGTCTTCCTTGTCTCCGTAGAATTCGTCTGCTCCTACGTGTACTACATCGCACCCGGCAAACACCGGACGTCCCAGTTTGGGATCTTTCATCAAATACTCGTCAAATACCTTGCCTACAAAATCGAGAGTCTCCGGATTGGCTGCATCCAACATCTCGCAGCGGCGCTTTTCATGGTTCATAGGGCCTTTGTAAATGAGATCCGGACGCACCCGTGTGAAGGAGAGGGCGTGTCCGGGAGTATCGAATTCCGGTACGATATGGACGCCGTGCCGCTTGGCGTAAGCAATCAGCTCTGCGAAATCCTTTTTGGTGTAGAACAGGTCTTTTGCCGTGAGGGGCGTTCCGTCTTTCCCTTTCATATTGGATTCCAGACGAAAGGCGGAGTAGCTTTCCTTGAATGGATCAAGTCCCTTGTCTACGTATTGTTCATGAAAGATGTAGTTGTTGTTGATGACCAGGTGAAGATCGTTCATCTTGTACCAGGACATGGTGCGGATTACTTCCTTGATATAGCTGAGAGGGTAGGGAGTGCGAGCTATATCAAGCATGAATCCGCGTACCTGGTACCGGGGGAAATCCACGGCTTCGCCACAAGGCACGCTTTCAGGATTCTGGCGTAGCATTTGCAGAAGAGTGCGTGTTCCCCAGTACAGACCGGTTATGGAAACCGCTTCAATACGGATACCGTTGGCAGTTACAAAAAGTTTATAGCCTTCCTGGCCGATATTGCTTCCTTTCAACAGGGAAAAAGAAATGTCCGCTTTGGATCCTGGGGAAACGAGCTTGACCTTACGGCCCAGCACGTCTTCCATATCGGCTGCAACAAGTTTCGAAAACTCATTTTCCCGGCAGGCGATGGTGATGGTATCGCCCGGTTTATATTCTCCCTGGCCTCCCTTCCATTGCAAAATCTCCGGAATGACATGGGGTTTGGGGTTGCCCTGTTCGGCTTCGGGGGCCTTGAGTATGATTTCATAGTCTTTGCTGATGGCCTCTTTGCCGTCCTTGGTTACTTTGAAGCTGATATTGACCGGTGTATCTGAAATGACGGGTGATATATCACCCTTGCTGTTAATGATTTGCTCATAGTCAGCTCCCAAAATTTTAATCTGGGCACCGGGAGCTACTGGCATAGGAAATCGCTTTGTTCCGGCTTTGATCTGCGGAATGGAAAGAGTATCTGCAATTTGCTGAACATCCTGTCCCATTAGCGGAGAAACGGCCCATGCGGCAAGCATGATGATGAATATGTTTTTTTTCATTTTTTTGTGTCGTTTCAGAGGAGAGAAAGATCCGTTTTGTTTTTTAATTACGCGATGTTAATGTATTTCTTACATAGAAAGCAACTAAAAGTTCATCCAGTATCCGTTACGGTAGAGGGCTTCCTGGTTGACCGTCGTGTCCGGTATTTCCTCAATGCCGTCAAACGGGTCAGTCCCTTTTTTGTCCTAAGATTGATGATTTAAGCGCACTAAACGATGAATTCTTAATGTAGAAGAGTCTGTCGGAATGCAAGGCATGCCATGTTGTTTTTGGGATCTCCAAGGGAGCAAAACGACTTGCTGTTTTTATTGACCTGTCTCGCTTTTTTTCTATATTGATAATAAGTCATGGTGAATTTCAAATTCCTTATATTAGCCTGTTGCGCTTTGGTTGCCGCTTTCCCTGGGGAGTCAGCTCCGGAGAAGGTAGCTACGTTGGAATCTCAATTTATCGGACGGTGTGCTTCCGTCTGTGCCCGGGCGGATGCAGACCATGTACGCAAACTGCAGGCTCTTCAGGAGAAGTATGTAGCTCTTGGAATGATGGATCGGGCGGTTAAGATTAAGGAACTGCTTGATAAACGGACGGCAGATCCTATCAATCCCGTTTATTGGAATGTGGCTGCCGGTCCCGGCTTTTTCGGCGGAGACTGGGTGGAGCATCATAATAACCGCTTACATAGGCTCGGCTCTGACCGGATGCATTATGATTATTGGGCATGGTCTTCCGATGTGCGTCCGGATTTTGGGCTGGATCCTTTCTTGTCGGTGGGCGATATTCTGGTCTCTGAAAAGGGATCGTGTGTTTGGATCAGGTTTGAAACGGATCGCTCGGTCATGTTCGGGAATGATCGGATTACCCGCTTGAATCGCAAAGCGGGTTCGGTGTCTCCCGAGGCGATGCTGGGAGATATGGCTGATATAGACGGTTTGCTGTCATCCCACTATTCCATTTGCACCCGTCTGTGCGCTCCATTGGCCTCCAAATTCACTCAGTTATTGCAAAAGATGCAGAAGGAACTTGCGGTCCGGGGGGATATCGACGGAGCTATGGAACTTTCCCGGTATATGGAGAATTTGCCGAAGACGAATCGATATATGGCTTATGTCCCGGCTCTTTCCGATGCGGAAAGGTTTCGTAAAACTTTCCCAGGTGTATGGAGGGAAACAACCAGCGATTGGTATTACAAACTGGATAACAGGGGAAATATGGTGGCACATACCAAGGACGGAAAGACGCAATTGACGTTGACTTTGGATGGCGTATCTCCCCATGGCAACGTGTTTCGGGTTCGGTCGAACCTGTATGAACCTGTCCGTTATATTGCCCGTGTAGGGAACAAGATGTATATGTTCGAGCCTAACAATACCTTCTGGCAGAGAATTGCCATGTATTCCGCTTCCTGATTACCGATTGTGTTCATTGGATAATGAAATCGACATCATGAAATCCTTCCTGTTTCTTTTCATGTTCCTGTTTTGCTTTTGTTGTGCCTCCCGAGGCGCTGAAGGGGATGTCCCTTCGTCCGCTTCTCGGTTGTCGGAATCGTTCAATCGGGAATATGATGAAGTGGGAGCCAGGATTACTGCCGATTATCGGGCGAAACTCCAGGCTTTGCTTCAGAAGTGCATAGCGATGTCGGATATCGACTTGGCTCGCCAGATCAAGGATGAATTGGAGAATACCGCAAAGGATCCCCATTTTTTGATGAAGGCTTCAGCGTGTGCTTTTACAGGGCGATGGAACGAAGAGCGGCTGAATATCAAACACTGGGTGAATGCGGAGGGAACTCATTACCAGATTCGAGGGAACGGACAGAAAATGACGACGAACGAGTCTGTGGATACCGCCAAATCATCGTCTGAAATTCTCGTTTTTACGGGAAATTATCGCCGGGTGTGGCTGTTGTACGGGGATCAGTCCGTCGCTCAATTTTGCGGGAATAGCTTTTCCACTCTACAACGGATTGAAGATGAAAATGAAAGACAGAAATCCAGAGGAATGGAAGAAACCAGTCCGTTGACCTCTCTTCGTTGCGAATATGTGGGAAAGTACAACCGCCAGTGTGTTCCCTTGCAGGAAAAATACATTCAAGATCTGTTACAGATACAGGAAAAAGAGTCGCAGGCGGGCCATGGCGATCAAGCCTTGAAGCTTCATACATATATTGAATCGCTGAAAAAGGCTTGGGGCATTCGTTTCGAAGGGGCAGGGAAGCCCGGTTTCTCGTGGCCGGACAAACGTTTGCTTGGTACGTGGAAAGAAAAGAGTGGTTGGTCCTATCAATTTGACAATAAAGGGAACCTGGTGGTCAAAAATGCCCAGGACAAGTATGTCAGAGCATATGCCTACCAAAAATCAAGTCCTGCCGGGGACTTGCATTTTTTCCAGCACCGGGTAATGGGAACGCTCATTGCCGGGGTTGCGGATGGCAATGTGCACATGTTTACTCCCGGTGCGTCTGGCTGGCATGCAACGGCAACGAAATGTTTGGATTAAAATGAGTAGGATGGAATGTTTTTTTTGAAATATGTTGTGAAAAAATTCATATTTCTTGAATAAGTTTTTATCCGTTCTGTTCCTATGAAATCCGTATGTTGCATTGTTTCAGTTATTTATTTTGTATTCGGGAACAGTTCCGTGTCCTGGGCAGACATGTCTCCTTCTGTGGAAAAGATGACCTCTTCCTATATTGCTCAGTGCAATGATTTGAGTGCTCCCGTTGTGGCGGAGTATAGGAAGAAGTTGCAAGACTTGATGATCAAGAGCATAGAATCGTCCGATTTTACCACGGGGAAACGTGCAAAGATCGCCTTAGCGGAACTGGACAAGAATCCCGGTTTGTTGCTGGAGTCGGATTCTTTTGGTGTATCTGGTTGGTGGCTAGAGGTTAATAGGGATATCTTTCATAAGTTGGTCTCTGGAGGTGTTCACTACCAGATTAAAGGCAAGGGGAACGCGATGCAATCCGGTGACGTTGTTGATACGGATTCTTCCCTGGGGGATGTCATTGTGTTCAAGAGTTCGTGCAACCGTGTTTGGGTGAGGTATGATCAGGGGAAAATGTGCCAGTTCACCAAATGGTCCCTCAGTCGCATGGAAAAGACAAAATCCGGGACACAGGACGTATTGTGGGCATTGCGTTCAGAGTTCAGTGCCCGCTGTGCCCGGATTTGTACTCCTCTCTCCGTGAAGTACATTCAGTCTTTGCACAAGGCGAGAAAGCAGGAAATAAGTCGCGGCAATCTTGATGCCGCCCTGGCAATCCATAGAAGAATCGAGAAGGAGAAAGATAAAGTGCTGTCCAGTACGGCGGCATCCGCAAGGGAAAAATGGCCGGATTCACGGCTTGCCGGTCTCTGGAAGGAAGCCGACAGTGGGTGTTCATATAGGATTGACTCCTCCAGAACGATTTCCTTGTACAATGAAAATGGGGAAACGCTCAAAGAGTTTTCCTACGTGAAGTCTTCCGAACATGGCAATGTCCATACCTTTCTCCATTCGTCGGGGGAAGTCCGTATTTTTGCCATTGCGGGAGATTGTCTGTATGTGTTTATCCCCGCTTCCGGGTGGCGTACGACTGCGACGAAGGTACCGTAACGGTATGCGGACTGATGCGTTGGGATGTGGAGGAAGAATACTAAGATCTTGACGTTATTTTTTAATGATATATTAGAAAGATAAGGATTTTTAGAAGATGAAACCGGTTATTTTTACTATTGTTGTAGGAGCTCTCTTTGGGGGGTGGACAGTATCAGCCCAGGAGGCCGAAGTCCCGCCTGCTACATCAAAGCTTGTTTCTTCGTTTAATTCCAAGTGCAGCGAACTTTGTGGCCCTGTGATTGCCGAATATAAAAAACAGTTGCAGGGATTGCTGCAGAAGTACGTGGCTCTTTCCGACTTCGATATGTGTAAGAGTCTGAAGGCAGAACTGGAAATCATGAATACGACTCCCGACTCGTTGTGGAAGTCGACGGGCTCTTCTCTCGTGATCCCGGGGCAGTGGCTTGAAAAGGCAACGAAGCTGGTACACGCCCTTAATGCCGATGGTTCTCATTTGCAGGCCAAGCTTCATGAAACTTTGAGCCCCAGTGGAGATTCAATCAATACGGAGCTTTCGGAAGGTGATATTCTGGTGTTTCGTAGCGAGATCAATCGTTTGTGGTTTAGATATGAGCCTGATAAAATCTGTCAGTTTTCCAAGTGGGGAAAGACGGATCTTGTAGCAGAAGCCCCCGCAGGACCGGGTGGGAAAGAACTGGATCAATTGAAGTCTGAATATGCAGGGAAATGCGCCCGGCTATGCATGCCTCTCTATCGGAAATATCTTGCGGCTCTGGAGCAGCAAAAGAAGCAGGCGGTCGCCCGCGGCGATTTGGATGGAGCCATTGCAATCAACAATCTGATCAACGAAACCAGGGAGACGCTTGAGAGGGGGAATGCCGCTTCAGCGTCCAAATGGCCGGATCCCAGATTCATGGGCTCCTGGAAAGAGATAAACGGTGGTTCGTGGCTCAAAGTTGATAGCTCCCGGGGGGCGAATTATTCCAATAAGGATTTAAGCTATGTGAGATCTTCCGAGCGGGGCAATATCCATTCATTCCGTACATCTAATGGAGAGATCCATGCATTAGCCCTGATTGGAAAGGAACTGCACATGTTTTGTCCCGGTTCCGGATGGCATATCTCTTTTGTAAAAGACGAACAGGGAAAGAAAAAGTAAGACCGATTCCGTCCGACAAACAGGACAAAACGGAACCGGGATGAGGAATGGAGGATCTGGTGTAGAAGCGCTTCAGGCTTTTTCCGCGACGAGATCGTAGGCGACTGCGTCGATGATGCGGACGTCGGCGAATTGACCGACGGGAAGGTCTTCCGGGACGGATACGGAGCCGTCGATGTCCGGAGCATCCCATGCCGTACGTGCGACACCGGGGGCTTCGACAAGAACGCGGATGGTTTTGCCGATTTGTTCCTGACCGATTTCGTCGGCGATGCGAGCGAGGAGTTCCGAGGCTTCGTTGGCCCGTCGCGTTTTGGTGCGGTGGTGTACTTGGTTAGGCATTTTGTATGCCTTGGTGCCTTCTTCGCGGGAGTAAGTGAAGATGCCGGCACGTTCGAATCGGAATTCTTCGATGAAATCCATAAGTTCCCGATGGTCGTCCTCCGTTTCACCGGGGAAACCGGTGATAAAGGTGGTCCGGATGGCCATGCCGGGGACACCGGAACGCATTCTGCGGAGGAGATCTCGGATGTAGTCTCCATTGGTTTGGCGTTGCATGGAGGAGAGCATGTTGTCCGAGATGTGCTGGAGGGGAATATCCACATAGCGGGCGACTTTCGGGCATTCCGAGATGGTGCGGATGAGTTCGTCGCTCCAGTGGGCGGGGTGGGTATAGAGGATGCGGATCCAGAAGTCGCCGGGGATGGCATTGAGTTCGCGGATCAGGGTGGAGAGGGATTCTCCCTTGGTGGAGTCGACTCCGCTGCGGGGAGTGGGACGGTTGCCGTCCTGCCAGCGGTCCATGCCGTAGTAAGTGGAGTCCTGGGCGATGAGGTTGATCTCTTTGACTCCGGCTTCGACGAGCATGCGTGCTTCCCGGATGATGCTTTCCTGGGATCGGCTGCGATGTCTGCCCCGGATTTGGGGAATGACGCAGAAGGTGCAGGTGTGATTGCAGCCTTCGGCGATTTTGATGTAGGCGCTATGCCGGGGTGTCAGACGAAAGCGTGGGGTGTCGTAGTCCGGGATGTAGGTGGATTTGTCGGAGACGAGATTGCGATCTCCAAGTGTGCCAGTCATGATGCTGGTGATGACGTCCGGAAGGGCCGTGATCTGATCCAGGCCGATGAATGCGTCTACTTCTGGCAGGAGATCGGGCAGTTCCTTGGAAAAGCGCTGGGCGAGACATCCTGCAACAACCAGTTTTTGTTCCTTGGGGTATTCGCCTCGTTCCTTGGCCTGGGCGACTCCGAGGATAGTGTCGATGGATTCCTTTTTGGCTTTATCGATGAACGAACAGGTGTTGACGACGACGACATCTGCCAGATCCGGATCGGGCGTCATGGTCATTCCGGCCTTTTGGAGGTGGCCGATCATGATTTCGGAGTCGTTGAGATTCTTGGCGCATCCAAGGGAGATGAATCCTACGGTAACTGGCATGGCTGTAGTGTGTGAGGGATGGAGAGGTGTAATTTTATTGTTCAGGCTGGTTGCCTGCTTCTTGTTGGGGCGCGGGGATATCGGCCGCTTCGACGATGAGGTCGAATGCGCGTTTTTCAATGACGCGAACAGGGGTACCCTTGATGAGTAGTCCTTGTCGAGAGCAAACCTCGTAAATTTCTCCATGAATGAGGGCTTTACCGTTCGGTTTCAGTTCCGTAACCGTTTCTCCGAGAGAACCGATGGTAGCTCCGGTAGCGGAGACGCCGACTGCGGCACCTGCGTCCTGGCCTCCGCTGACGGAGTTGTTGGACAGGGAGCGGAAGAGAGGGGAATCCGGCAGGAAACGCATGAGCAACATGATGAGTACCATGCCTCCCGCCATGCCGACAGCAAGCTTGGTCAAAGGAAGAAGGGAAACGCTGGCGATGGATTCCACGGAGAAATCTCCTGACCGCAACAGGGAATTGATGTCAGCCAGGCTGATCATGCCGCTGAACAGGGCGGCGATGATTAACAAGACGCCCAGCAGTCCGCTAACGAAGGTTCCGGGAACCAGAAAAATTTCAACGAGCAACAGGATGCATCCGACGACGAACAATGCCGCCGTTTCATAACCTGCCAGGTTGCCGGCGATGTGATTGCCGAAAAAGAAGAGGGCAAATGCCAGGGCGGCAATGGCTCCGGCGATTCCGAATCCCGGAGTTTTCATTTCGATATAGGCGGCCCCCATCCCTATCAGGATGAGGAAGGGGGAAGCCCAGGCGATCCACAAGGCAATGCGTTCGAATCCGGTTGGCGTAGCTGTAACGACTGGGGCTGTTATGTGTTCCCTCTCCAGCAGTTCCTTGACATTGTTGACGATACCTTTGGCCAGCAACGGTTTGCCGTCGGAACCGGGAGAAACTGCTTCTTTGCCTGTCAGGGTAAGGAGTTCTCCTTTGGCCAGTTTGACGGGGCCGAAGGTTTCGTCTTTGGATGCAGGGATCATCATGGCCCGGATGAGTTCCGAATTATGATTTTTTTCTTCCACGACGGAACGGGTGAAGGCGGAAAAGGCACTTTCTACCTTTTTGCGCATCATCGGGTCCATTTCTTCACCAGTGGAATTGACGATACCTGCGGCGCCGATGGAAGATACGGGGGCCATATAGATGGAATCGCAGGCGGACGCAACAAGGGCACCGGCGGACATGGCCTTGGTGTTGACGAAGGCGAAGGTTGGAACTTTCATGGGATAGAGGCCTTTCATCATCAGTTCGCTGGTTTCCCAGGCGAGGCCTCCGGGAGTGTTGAGTTCAAAGACGATAGCCGCAGCCTGTTCGTCGTTGGCCCGTTTCAGGGTACGGTTCATGAAGCCGAAGCTCTGAGTATTGGCCAAGGTTTCTTCACCGATGGGAATGACGACGACTTTCCCGGTGTAGTAAATCTTGTTGTCATTGTCTTGCTCGGTTGCCCCGGCTTTCGGAATCATGCCGAACATGGCAATCAGCATGAAAATGATAAAGTTCCAATATCGCATGGTGTCTGACGTTACCACAAGGACTTCCCATTGGCAATGCCAGTTGGCTTCATCCTGTCGTGTTTGTTGTTGATGACGCTTGTAACTTTGCCGGAATGTGTCTGTTTTATCCGTATTTTAACGTATCTGCTTGTGAAAGGTTGCCGTTTTCTTATCGTATCTTGACAAGATCATGAGAAAAATCATCCAATTCATTCTGTTAGCCGGCTCCTTGCTCCCGTGTCTTGCCGCATTGCCTTCCGTTGGGAATACCTCTTTCAAACCGGGGCAGCTTTGGTACGACGACAAAGGGGTTGCCATTAATGGTCATGGGGCCGGTTTTTGCAAAGTGGGGAAGACGTATTACTGGTTTGGCGAGCACAAGGTGGAAGGCGATGCCGGTAATTATGCCCAAGTAGGGGTGCATTGCTACTCATCCAGGGATTTGTATAACTGGAAGGATGAAGGGATTGCCCTGGCTGTCGAGGAATCCCCGGATAGCCCTATTGCCAAAGGGTGTATTTTGGAACGTCCCAAGGTGATCTACAATAAAAAGACCGGCAAGTATGTGATGTGGTTCCATCTGGAACGCAAAGGCCATGGGTATGGCGATGCCATGAGCGGGGTTGCCGTCAGTGACAAAGTGACCGGTCCGTACAAATTTCTTCACGCCCTGCGTGCGAATCCGGGCAAATGGCCTCTGAATATGCCCGAGAAGGAGAAGACCATGGAAAATGCGCCGAAGGCTCCTTCTCTGAATTCGAGCAATTATCCGGATGGCATGAATGAATATGCCATGTTCAAACGGGATTTTGAAAAGGGGCAGATGGCCCGCGACATGACCCTGTTTGTCGATACGGATGGAAAAGGGTACCACATTTTCTCCTCCGAGGAAAACGGGACGATGCATATTGCCGAACTATCCGATGACTTTACGACGCATTCCGGGAAGTTCGTCCGCGTGTTTCCGGGGCGTTTTATGGAGGCTCCCGCCATTTGCAAAAAGGACGGATTCTATTACCTGATAGCCTCCGGTTGTACGGGCTGGGCGCCCAATACGGCACGTTCCGCCTATGCGAAAAATATTCTGGGCCCGTGGACAGAGTTGAAGAACCCTTGTGTAGGTCCCAATTCCCATACGACTTTCGGAGGACAAAGCACGTTTATTCTTCCGGTTCCTGTTCGCGGGAAAATGGAGTATGTGTTCATTGCCGACCAGTGGCGTCCGGCCAATGCTATCGATGGTCGTTATGTATGGCTGCCGATTCAGTGGGACGGCCACCAGATGAAGATCGAGTGGAAGGACGAGTGGAGCCTGGATAAGCCGAAATCCTGATAGATAGGAGTTCTCCTGACGTTTTCTCTCTGTTTGATAAGCCCGGTATCTTGATGATACCGGGTTTTGTCATGTTGTGCGTCAGGGTTTCAACGTCGGATAGCGGTAAATTGTTTCAGAGGTAGGCGGAGAAAGCCATAATGGTCTTTTTCCTCTGGAACTGATTAAGGAGGGATCAAACATGAAAAACGCATGGATGACAGTAGCCGCAGTGGCGGGATTGGTGTTATGGAGCTCCTGCTCCTCGGTGGGAACGGACGGGGACAATGGCTTGGCGGTGACCTCTCCGGGGGAACCTGCCTACCATGGCAGGAACTACAGGGATAATGCTCTGATGGCCGATGCTTCCGGCAAAGCATTGAAGATGCACGTTTCGATCGACAACCAGAAGGGTACCCTGTTCGTCGACGGAAAAAAGGCGCTTGTCTTTCCCCTGAGTACGGGTATTCCCGGTCACTCCACCCCGAAGGGGAACTTCAAAATCTATGGCAAGGAACTCGTTCATTATTCATCCCTTTACGGCAGCATTTACAACGATGACGGCAAGCAGGTCGTCCGGTATGCGGACAGGAGGAAGAACAGCGTACCGGCCGGGGCCAAATTTTCCGGAGCTCCCATGCCGTACACAATGTGGTTCAGCGGCTCCTGTGCTCTTCATGAAGGAGAAGTGCCGGATCCTCCCATGCTGGCGTCACACGGGTGTATCCACTTGCCGCAGGAAGTTGCCAGAGAACTGTATGAGCTGTGTCCGGTCGGGATGACCGTGACCGTCTCCAATTAATCCTGCTTTATTCCATGGGGAATCTCATGCCCCAGGAAGCCCGGATTGCATCCATGAGGCACATCATGCGGAGGGTTTCCTCGTGGGGCATATCGGGGCATTCCGTCCGTCCATCTCGGATGGCCTGTGCGCAAGCCTCTACCTGGTACTCATAACCGCTGATTTGGGGAGGGACGTCGTAATGGGCGGAGAGTTCGCGCTTGAGGTTGTAAACGTTAATTCCTTCGCAGTTGTTGATGTTGGTCACGGAGATATAGCCTTTGTCTCCGAAGATGTAGCCGTGGCGGTCCGTCATGGCCAGCATGTTGCTGTGGAGGCAGGCCATGCGTCCGTCTTCGTAGCAGAGGGTGATGCTGTTGGAAGCATCGACTCCACGATCGGTCATGATGGCGGAACTGATGGTCTCCCGAATGTCGTGGCCGAAAAACATGGCGGCGAAGTTGAGCGGGTAAATACCCAGATCAAGCAAGGCACCTCCGGCCAGGGCCGGATCTTGCAGCCGTCCGACATGTCCAAGGGAATAGCCTAGGTTGGCCGACAACGAGGTTGCCGTGCCGATGGCTCCGCCGGCAAGGATCTCGTCGATTATGCGGCGGGAAGGCATGTAGCGCGTCCAGATGGCTTCAGCAAGGAGTAATCCCCGGGCACGGGCCAGAGCAATGATGCGTTCGGCTTCGGTTGCATTGACAGTGAATGCTTTTTCACATAGGACGTGCTTGCCGTGGCTAAGGCAGAGCTCGGCGTTTTCTGCGTGCTGGGAGTGGGGGGTAGCAATGTATACCAGCTCGATGTCCGGATCTTTCATCATGGATTCATAGGAACCGTAGGAACGGGCTATACCGTGGGCGTGCGCGAATTCCCGGGCTTTATCCGGAGTTCGCGAAGCGATGGCGACGCATTCGGCTCCCTCCATCCGGGAGAGAGTATGAGCCATGGTAGAAGCGATGGAACCGGCTCCGAGGATGCCGATTTTTAACGGGGATGTCGTGTTCATGGTCATGAAATTGTTGTGATGGGAAAACGGAAATATGGACGTCAGTGGAAAACCGGGCTTTTGCGTTTCCATTTACCGTCGCCGACAGAGAGTACCTGAATGTGGACTTTTTCCAGCCCGGCATGTCGGAATCCCAGTTTTTTGGCGGCAGCGGAACTCAGGTCGATTACTCTGCCTTTAACGAAGGGCCCCCGGTCGTTGACCCGTACCTTGACGGATTTCCCGGTACGGAGCGATGTGACCCGAACTTCGCAGGGAAGGGGCAGGTACGGGTGTGCTGCATGCAGGTGCCAGGGACGAACATCTTCTCCGATGGAGGTTTCTCCGGAACTGAACCCCCAAAAACCGGATTCGTCGTAGTGGGAAGCGATTCCCGTTTGAGAAAAATACAAGGCACGTTCGACGCTCATCGGTACATATTTTTTACCGCGGATCGTGTAGGGACGAGTCATATAGCCCGGATAGTCTTCCGATTTGGGGGACGACGAACACGAGGGGAGAAAAATGCCCAGCAGGGCTGCGATGCTGACCATGCGCCATTCTTTCATGCCATTATCGTATAAGACGGTTGTGGAATTTGCACAATGCAAAAAGAACATCCGTTATAGGTTCGTCCATCTTCCTGTTTGACACGCAGGGTGAAGTCCTGCACTTTATGGGCGTCATTACCATTTTTTCCAGTTTGTTATCGCATGATGCCGGTTGCCTTTGTCCCTCACGATTTTTTTTGCCGTTATTCACCGATGGATATATTCGGTTCGCCCGAGCCTTTCGAGGTTGATTTGGGGTGTGGCGATGGCGGTTTCCTTTTGCAGATGGCGGCCCATTTCCCCGAACGCCGTTTTTTGGGGATCGAACGTTTGCTGGGGCGTGTGCGGGGTGTTTGTACTCAGGCGGAAAAGGAGGAATTGCAGAATGTGCGCGTTCTGCGCATCGAGAGCTCCTATTTTCTGGAGTGGTTTCTGGAACCCGGCTCCATTTCGCGTTTGCACTACCTTTGTCCGGATCCCTGGCCGAAAACGCGTCACCACAAAAACCGTCTTATTCAGGATAGCCTGATGCCCGTTCTTCACACCGCCTTGGCTAATGAAGGGGAATTCCTCTTCAAGACTGATCATGAGGAATACTATGAATGGGTGCTCGACCATATTGAGCGTAGCGGTCTTTTCAGCAGCCTCTCCTGGGAAGAAGATGCTTTCTTCTATCCCAAAACGGACTTTCAACTCCACTGGGAAGGTATGGGAAAGACGATTTACCGAGCTCGATTCGTGAAGAAAGTGTAAGCGTCAGCATTGTTTTAGGGCGTATTTATAGAAAATTTTTGTCCAGATAAAGATTCCAGTAATACTTGCAGCAAACGTGATCAATAAGAGAAAGATCTGGATAAATGCAATTGTTTTTTTCTTGCAGGAATGACAGTTGAACAATCCTGCCGGTCAAATAAAAGAATAACATAAAAATCAGTGCAATGGCCGAACTTGCTTTTGCACTTGCAATCCATGGATGGATTATGTCGATCCGGCGCTCTGCCAAATAGAGCAGAAATATTGCCGGGATGATGAATCCCCCCCCAGAAGAGGTAAAAGGGGAGCATGCGTTGAAAGTTGGAATACATGGCATGGTTGGTTATTTGTTGGAAAGGTGAGGACATATATCGAAACTGGCTTTGCCGGTTTGCGTTTGTCCCATACGTCACATGCCGGAGAGCTATCTATCTTGAAGAATGTCTGAATAATCAAAATATTCAATGAGGAATTATCTTCTTGTTCATCAAATGGGGGGAGCGAGGGGTGGGGAAGTATTCAGGCAAGTCATGATATCGGCTTGACGGGGCGTTTGTTCGGGAGCACGGTTCCCGGTAACTTCGAATGGATTATTACCCTTTGTAGATCGTCATGAATTCTCCTCTTTCCCGATTTGGACTGACTTCCGAAGAACGCGTCCTGCGTGCAGTTGATTCCATCCGCCGTGGCAGCGGGGTTCTTCTTGTCGATGACGAAGATCGCGAGAACGAGGGAGACTTGATTTTTGCCGCCGATAGCATGACTGTACCGCAGATGGCGCAAATGATTCGCCATTGCAGCGGCATCGTCTGCCTGTGCTTGACGGAAGGAAAAGCGGATGAACTGGGGCTGCCTCTTATGGTTTCCAACAATACGAGCCGCTATGGTACTGCCTTCACCATTAGCATTGAAGCTGCCGAAGGCGTGACGACTGGAGTCTCGGCTTCCGACCGTATCGCGACCATTCGTGCGGCTGTCGCTCCCGGCGCTTGTCCGGAAGACTTGTCGCATCCCGGTCATATTTTCCCCCTTCGCGCTCGCTCCGGCGGTGTCCTGACCCGTCCCGGACATACGGAGGGTACTGTCGATTTAGCTCGTCTGGCTGGTCGTTCTCCGTCTGGTGTCTTGTGCGAATTGACTAACGAGGACGGTTCTATGTCCCGCCTCCCCGAAGTCGTCGCGTTCGCCGAAGCGCACGGATACCCTGTCGTTGCCATTGCCGATCTGGCCGATTACCTTCGTAATCATTCCGGCGAATAATCCGGAAGGTCAATCTTTCTTCATCCCTTCCGCAGAACAATTTTACGAAGAGTATTGAAAAAAGGATCGTAGAAGAAGCGTGAATGGAATTCCTGCTTCGACGTTTCTAGGGATTCGATTTTCTTGATTGGGGAAAACCGATTTTCCTGTTTGACTTTATTTGACGATGAACCATATTTATCCCAAGTCCCAAAAGTGAAAATGCATTGATGATCGTAAAAAAATTGTGATGAGAACGATGCTTTTTGTATTTTTTGAATTGGTAGATAGCTTTTTATTGATTAAAAGCTTATCGCCTTTTGTCCAATATGAAGGGGAATTGCTTTATTTTAGAATATCCGGTATTCCCATCCTCCTGTTGACTGTTGGGATATGGTGGTGCCAGGACTTTTTAGGATTCAATTTATGTTTGCTGATCAGTGTGTTTTCTGCTTTATGGTTGTTTGTGACTCTTTGCCTTAGAGAGGTGTGGTCGGATCGTCACAGTAAGTCGGAACGCTGATTGTTCCGATCAGTTCATCTGAAAATGGAAAGGCGATTGGAAAAACTGGTGTACCGGAGATGGGACGGGAACATGTTTAGCTGTGTAATATTTTTCAATTAAGTTGTTTGTGAGATATGCTAAATGAGGTTTCTTGACTCCCGGAGAGTTCATGCGGAATGATGGATCAAGGTTGATTACCTGTTTGATCCCCCCATTTATACCTATTCCGATGAAAACCGTATTTCTGAGTTTTGCCGATTCCCGCATGTACAAGGCAGTCCAGCGTCTGCGTATCCAGGCTGAAGGCATGCGTTTTTTTGATAAGATCCATGTTTGTAATGAGCATGATTTGGATGATTCTTTTCGTTCTTCCTACGGGGAGAGAATGTATCTTGGAAGCAGAGGATTTGGCTATTGGGTATGGAAGCCTTACTTGATCCGTCGCGTGTTTGACGAGCTGATGCCCGGAGACTTGCTATTCTATTGCGATGCGGGATGCCACTGGAACCCAGCCGGAAGATGGCGACTGGAATTTTATGCAGAACGTCTTCGTGAGGCAACCTGTGGAGTCATGGGGTTCCAGCTTGAGGTGATTCATCCCGAATTCCGTTGGACAAAGGGTGATTTGCTGGATTACTTTGCGGTACGGGAAGACAGGAATCTTCTTCTTTCCCCCCAGATATGTTCGACACATGCTTTTTTCTGCAAAAACAAGTTGTCATCCGATTTTCTGCATCAATGGCAATTGCCCTATCAACTTGATTTTTCCTTGGTGGATGATACTCCTTCTCGTTCACCCAATTTTCCGGGATTTGTCGAACACCGGCATGATCAAAGTATTTTTTCTATTCTTTGCAAGCGAATGGGCGCGGAAATCCTTTCCGGGCAGGAAACGTATTCTTCTCGTTGGGAAGATCTGATGTTCTACCCCATTCACGACAGGCGTTCCTGCTGGAGATGATCTTCGGGACAATGGATTGTTAGGCCTACTTATTCCCGTGTTTCCGCTTATATGGGGGATCAATTCCACCAGATATTGGGATAGAACCATAAAAAGCGCTCTTACTGGAAGAATGCTTCAGATAAAATTTGGCGGACAGGGTGGGATTCGAACCCACGGTGCGGTTTCCCGCACGCCGGTTTTCAAGACCGGAGCCATAAACCACTCGACCACCTGTCCGTGTGAGGAGGATTCTGCATATTTTGTCATTAAGGGCAAGAGTATCGTTCGACATTTTCCCAGTATTCCTGAGTGGAATACTCATGCAGGTGAGGATATGAAACAAGTCGTGCCCGTCTACAGATGAAGTAGGCCGGGCACGGGATAAGTGGATGCGGAATGGCGTTTATTTACTTTGCGGCTGGTCGTTGAGGTTGAGGACTCCCAGGACGGACATGGCCGAGTTTTTATCTGAACCGTTGGAGGAGGGTAGATAGATTTTGGCGTTGTTGAGCATGTTGTCGTACATTTTTGCCCTCAGCATGTTGGGGCCCATGGCTTTTTCCTTGAGAGCAAGGCCTTCGGCTTCTGCCTTGGCTTCGAGTATGGTACCTTTGGCCTTGGCTTCTGCTTTGAGAAGGGAGACTTCTGCTTCGGCTTTCCCTTGGGCTATGCGTCCCTGGGCTTCCTGTTTGGCTATTTCGTATTTGAGAGTTCCTTCGGCTTCGCCTTTAGCTTTTTGGATGGCGATGTCTTTTTGGGCGATTTCCAGTTCGATGGCTTTACGTTCGTTTTCCTGTGTGGCTTTGACTTTGTTGACGACGGCTTCGATGATGGGGGTCGGAGGGTTGGTCTCACCAACGGCAACGGAGTCGACGACGAACGGGGTTTGTTCCAGGCGCCTTCTGACCTGGGTGAGGACATCGTCGGATATTTTCTGGAGGTTGCTGGAGGCGTCGAGTGCGGGGTATTTGCTTAATTCTGTACGAACGGCGGTGCGGAAGGGTTGCTGGATGAAGTTTTTGTATGCAAACCCCATGATTTCATCGGCGTCTTCATCGTCGTTTTTCCCGCTGGTTTGAGCGATGCCGCCGTATTGTTCCATGAATTCCTTAATTTTTTTAGGATTGAGGCGGAAGACCATGGATGCCTGGCAGGAGATGGGAAGTTTGTCTTTGCCAAGGATTGCGGTGTTGTCTTTGGTGGAGAAGTGCTCGATGGTTGTTTCCGGGGTGATGGAAACTTTGCTGACGGCGCGGCGCCAGGTGAAACCGGTGGAGGCGGGGCCGATGAGGACTCCTTGGAATTCGTTGCTGCCGATGATGGGTTTGGTGTAAACGTATCCGGCAAATCCAGAGAGGACGCGATGGTTTCCCATGTTGTTGTACAGGAAGATTCCGGTACCAAAGATGATTGCAAGGGTTGCAAGGGTGCCGAATTTTATGCTAAGCAGGGAAGATTGTTGTGCCATTGAAGTAGGGGGGGTGTTTTCCAGTATAGCCGTATTTTGGATGAATTGGCAATACGTAAATAGGGGCTGGGGAGCGGGCCCAATTTGGCTTTCGACCTCTCTTCTCTGTTCTCTGTCAGATGGATGAGACCCCTATTTTGAGGTTTTATCCTGGGATTTGTCGCAGGGTACGAGGAGTTCTTCTTTGCTGAAGGTGCGGAAGGCGATTCCTTCTGCAAGGTCTTTCTTACCGGCTTCGTAAAGGATGCCGATTTGTCCTGTGTTCAGGATGATGAGGTTGGAGTATCCGGATGGACCTTCGTAAACGGTTTTGGCGTAGGGCCAGGATTCACCGCCGTTGGTGGAGGTGCGGATGGTTATGTTTTTTCTGGCGCGTGGTGTGGCGGCAGGGTTGGAAAAGTAGAGGGTGTTCTCTGTGTTGTAGTCGCGGGCGATGGAGCCTTGGCAGACGGGACAGGGCAGGGCGAGCTCAAGTTTCAGAGGGGTCCAGGTGGCTCCTCCGTCGTGGCTGGTTCTGATGCCGCGCATGCCTTTCCCATGGGTTTGCATGCGCATGTTTTGCACAAGTACGTCGGTCGCTGTTTCTGCAATCTGGCTTTCGTTTGATCCGATGCCGGCTGTTTCGCCGATGTTCCAGGTATCTCCGGCGTCGTCGGAGTAGATGCAGTGGGCCTTGTATTGCCTGTCTGCATCGCTGTGATTGGCCGGGATGACGAGGCGTCCTTTGTGGCGACCTTCTCTGATTTGAATGCCGGAGCAGGGACCGGTGGCGTACCAGCGCCAGTCGTGCTTTTTGGTTTGGGCGGTGATGTTGCGCCGTTTGCTCCATGTGAGCCCATCGTCGTCTGAGTGCTGAATGTACACTTCACGCGTGGCTTTGCCATCCATGATGGCGTATTCGCTGGCGTTTGAACCACAGGATATCAGGAATATTCTACCGGTGGCACTGTCGACGACAGGGGCAGGGTTGCCACATTGGTTGTCGCCGTCGTCCTGGACGATGATGAGATCGCTCCATGTTTTCCCTCCGTCTGTAGAACGGCTGGCTACGATATCGAGGTTGCCGTGGTCTGCTGTGCTGTTGACGCGGCCTTCAGCGAAGGCGATCAGGGTGCCTCGGGGGCTTTGGACGATGGCGGGGATACGATAACATTTGTATCCGCCTTCCCCCGATTTAAAGATGTAGGGGATGGAAGTCAGAGCTGAAATCCCCTCCGAGCCGTTCTCTTGGCAGAAGGCAGAATTGGCTTGCAGGGAGTAACATGCCAAAGCGCCCAGTAAGGACAAGGTGTATATTTTCCTATTGGTAAACATTGCTTTACGACAGGGAGGGGATGTTTGGGAGTCATGTACAAAATGCCTCTTTCACGATTGATTGCAAGAATCCCTTGCCATTTCCGTAAAAAGACCACTTGTTGTGTTTTCGCAGGTTATAAATAACTGATAATAACGTGTTATTTCTGGAGGACAAAAATAAAAAAACCAATTACGAACAGCCCATGTTATTGTGGTTCATGGATGATTGAAGCACCTTGGCAAAAATCGGGAATGATATATGTGCTGTGAAGTGGTTTTCCTTCACGCAGGATTCTCAGCATGCGGATGAGGCGGCGTACTGTTTTACGGATGTTGGATTTGTAATGAGCGATGGGAGGCAGGATGTGTTCCAGAACGGGGTTGTAACTGAGACTGATGATGCTGATTTTGTCCGGAATGGGGAGTGAATGCGCTGCTGCCCAGGACATGAGGGTGATGGCATGCTGGCTTCTGAGAACAACAAATGAGGTGATATCCGGGTGGGCGTCGAATGTGTTGTTCAGAAGATTGAAAAATTGATCCGTTTGGTCTGGAATGGGAATGAAGAGCGGGTTCCATTTTTCACCTTGGAATTCAAGGAAAGCTTTTTTCATTAATTGGTTGCCTTTGAGAGGAGAGTCCGGAATGCAAAGGACGGATGTATGGTGCCCACGGCTCCATAGGTGGGTAGCCGCATGCCGTGCTGTGGCTTCCCAGTGAGTATCGATGAAGGGGAGGCAAGCCGATGTGTGGCTACTACCCCGGACGAGACATGGGATGGCGCGTTGTTTGAACCAAAGCTGGGTTTCTTCAGAAGTCTGGTAAAGGATCCAGCATATGTGAGGGGAGGCGTGGACGAGTCGGTCCAATTTGGGACCGGGTTTTTTCCCCATGGCCCAGGGGATTTCGTAAACCCGGAGCTGTAGATTGTCGTACTCGAGAACTTTTTCTATTTCATAGAGTTCAACGAGTACTTGCTGAGGCATTCTGTCGATTGGTATCGGAGTGATCAGGCCGATGATCTCGGAAGGTTGTTCTTGTAGTGGAGCTTGTACATCGTGATCCGGTGTGTAGCGGGTAATGATACGAGGCCTGTTGTGCTGCGGCGGGGCAATCCAGCCATTTTCTTCCAAGTTGGAGAGAGCTTTTCTGATAGTTTCCCGGCCTACGGAGAGTATGTTGGACAATTCTCTTTCGGAGGGGAGGGCATGGTTCCATCTTTTTCCGATAATCATGTCCCTGATATGATTGGCAATTGTTTCCGTCTGGATGGGGGAAGGCTTCCGAGGCATGATGGGAAAGTACTCTTTCCCGATGTGGGATTCCAGTGATTTCTTATGTGTCTCTTTTTAACGGGAAATGAGGGAATTTATGAGAGTAATCCGGAAATGCCGTTGATCTTAACACAGGAAGATGGTAATGCACTGCTTGTCGCAGATGGAAGAGACGTGTTCATTTCCAGATACGGTTTACGTCTGGTTGTCAAGATGAAGAATGAAAATCTCAAAGGCCATTTGGCGATGCTCGGATGCAATACAATGTGGGGGTTGATGGCTCCCATGTGCAAGTTTGCGCTTCACACAGGTGAAATCAGTTCTGTAGCAATGGCTTCTTTCCGTATGCTGGGGGCAACGTGTCTGTTCTGGCTGGCTTCAGGTTTTACTCGGCAGGAAAAGGTGGCTTCCAAGGATATGCTGATGCTGTTTTTTGCGGCTTTGTTCGGTATCGTTCTGAATCAGGGGTCTTATACTTTGGGGGTTGGCTTGACGTCCCCGGCCGATGCTTCGATCATTACGACGACGACTCCGATCATTGCCATGATTATGGCGGCATTTTACCTGAAAGAGCCTATTACGGGGAAGAAGGTGTCCGGCGTGTTTATGAGTGCGGTGGGGGCGGTGCTGTTGATTGCCGGCAGCGGACAGATTTCCGGAGGCGCGGATTCATCCGGCAATGTATGGGGGGATCTGCTGGTGCTTTTCGCGCAGATGAGTGTTGCCGGTTATTTTGTGTTTTTCAAGGGATTGATATCGCGGTATTCCCCGGTGACGTTGATGAAGTGGATGTTCATGTATGCTTCCATATGCTGGCTTCCCTTTGCGTATCATGATGTGGCTGCCATTCCATTTTCCTCGTTGTCGTTCTCCCTTTACGGGAGTACGGGGTACGTCGTATTTTTCGGTACGTTTTTGACGTATTTGCTGCTTCCCGTCGGGCAGAAGCGGTTGAGGCCTACTGTTGTCAGTATGTACAATTATGTGCAGCCTATCGTGGCTTCCGTCGTAGCGGTATGGTGGGGAATGGATACGTTCGGGGTACTCAAATTTCTGGCTGTAGCGCTGGTGTTTGGCGGGGTCTATATGGTGACTCAAAGTAAATCCCGGGAACAGATGGAAGAGGATCGTAAGGTTCGTCTTCGCCGTCGTATGGCGCTTTCCCGGCTCAAGAGAAGACGGGAAAACGTGTTGCCGAAAATTTCCGGAGGGAAAAAATCCGCCCCGGGCATGTAGCTACGGGACGGATGGTTGGTTGCTGGAGCTTCCGGGAGGTGCGCCAGGAGATATGATCTCTGCAATCCCTCACCGGTAATTTTGGAGCTGACTGACTCAGTCGCAGATGACGGCAATTTTAATGCCCTTCATCTGGACGTTGGTTTCAAGAGCTTCTGTGATTTCAGTCAGCTTGAAACGGTGGGAAATCAGCTTTTCCAGAGGCAAGCCGATGGAATAGGCCCGTTTGAGAAAGTCGAAGGTAGTCGGGTAATCCTGCGGGCTGTACACCCAGGAGCCGACAGCCGTGACTTCCTTGTTGCAGAGGTCGTAGTGATGGTTGATGATGCTTTCTCCTCCGTCCATGAAAAAGCCTACTTCACATAAGCCTCCGCCACGCTTGACAAATTTCCAGGCATTGGCTCCGGCTTTTCCCACTCCCGTACATTGGAAGACGAAATCGGCCAATTTACCGCCGTTGTCAGCCTTGACTGCTTCAAGGAGGGTTTCGAAATCGGCATAGTTTGTAAAATTGTACGTGCGGGTAGCGCCCATTTCACGCGCGAGTTCCAGACGGGAATCATTGCCATCCACGGCAATGATGGTTTCTATCCCAAGTGTGCGGATGGTGGCGATTTGGAGCAAGCCGATCGGACCGCAGCCTTGAACGAGGACAACAGAATTGAACTTCAACAGGCCGGTGGATTTGGCGCGTTCCAGAGAATGGGTGACTACGGCGGCCGGTTCTACGAGAATGCATTGGTCAAGAGTCATGTTGCTGACGTTGAAAAAAGTGGATCCTTTGCGGATGACCAGGTATTCGGCGAAGTAACCGTTGAAATGGACATCGTCATCGGGCATTAGACCATAAACGCCGACGTTTTCACAAAGATTGGTGCGTCCGGGCGTATTAAGGCATGCGTCGCATGTACCGCAGGGAATGATACAGGTAACGATTTTATCGCCAAGCCCGAGAGGATTCCCGGCAGTATCTTTGGTGATGTTTTTACCCATGGCGACGATTTCGCCGGTACCTTCGTGGCCGAGGACTACGGGGCAGAGTCCGAATGGATCGCGGTTGTATTCATGACCGTCCGTTCCGCAGACGCCGCAGGCTTCCACTTTGATCAGCATTTCGTCGTCACTGATCGCAGGAATGGGATATTCGCGGATTTCGAAGGTTTTGGGTGCCGTCAGAACGGCAGCTTTGGCTGTGGTTTGCATAACGGCTGAAAACCTAAGGGCTTCTTGTCCATTTTACAAGATTAAAGTATCCTCTCTTTTGAAGAACCGGCAACGGTGATTGCCGGAGGGATGCCTTCCTGCGATTTGAGACGAGACGATAGATTTTTTTTGTAGAAAAATAAGGAATTATGTAATCTTATAAATTATTTATTATAAGTATTTTAATGATAAAAATTGGCGCTTTGTGTTGTGTTTTCCGTATTGCTGCTCCTTAAATGGATGCGTCTTCCGGAGAGGGAGATGTCAATAAAAACAACAAGAACCAATATCATTAATATGAGTACAAAATTGAAACGAATTTTCGTTCATGGTTTCCCCGGCATGTACGGTGGTGCAGGAACGGAATTGCACCATCAAATTATCGCCTGGGTCAAAATGGGAATGGAAGTTCATCTGATTCCGACCTGGGAGAACGTTTCCAGAGAACCCCTTTATATGGAAATGATTTCCCGAGGAATTCATATCCATGCCATGAACGACTGGTCCGTTGTGGAACCGGGGGATCCTGTGATCGGTTTCTGCAATGCGGAGTTTCTGAACAATCTTCCGGACATCCGCAAGAGGACGAAGAGAACAGTGTTCGTCAATTGTATGACCTGGTTATTCGACAAGGAAAAACAGGCGATGGCCGATGGGCAGATTGCCATGTTCCTGTACCAGAACGAGGATGTCAGACAAAAGAACATGCCCATTCTGAAGGCTTTGAACCGGGACTCGGCGATTCGGTTTTCGACCTTTATTCCTTATTTTCACGCAGACGATTTTCCGTTTGTCGAGGAACGTTCCAACGAATGGTTCGGCTGTGGTCGTATTTCCCGGCAGGATGCCGACAAGTTCGCCCGAAATACTCTTCATATTTACGAATACTTTGTTGCCCCGAAATGTAAACGGGGACTTTTCCTCGGATTCGGAGAGAAGAGCGAACGCAAGATTGGACACCCCTACAGCTGGATCCGTACGGCGGCCAACCATAAGGTGGTGTCGCAGCAGGATTTTTACAAGCATTGTGAGATTGTCCTCCAACCGACGGATACGACGGAAAACTGGCCGCGCATCGGTTTTGAATCCATGGCGAGCGGCAGTGTCCTGATTGTCGATAACCGCGGAGGATGGAAGAGACTTGTCGAGCACGGCAAGACGGGCTGGCTCTGCGACAACGAGAGGGACTTTATCTACTATGCCAGTAAAATGGCCTACGAACCAAATTTGCGGAGGGATATGGCGGAAGCCGCCCGTGAACGCGGTCTCCAACTAGGTGGATTGAAGGCGTCGATGGACAGCTGGGAAGAAATCTTCGAGCAGATGCTCCAACTGCCGGAATAACCTTGAACACTGGAACTGGTATGATGACTGATACTTTACGTCGCCGGGTCTCCGCTTTCTGGCCGGGAGGGGAACTTCCTCTCCTCGCCGGTTTGGCGGTCCGGTCTTATTTGGCTCATGGGGTCGAGATGCAATTGTTTGTGTACCGGCCCTGCTCGAATGTTCCCGAGGGAACGGTTCTCCGGGATGCTTCCGGAGTCATTCCCGAGTCCCTGGCTTTTTCCCACGACAAAGCCGGATGGGAGCCGTTTTCAAACTGGTTCCGCAATACATTGCTTGCTCGGGAAGGCGGGTTGTGGACAGAATTGGATGTTGTATCTTTGAACCGTGACGACATCCCGGAACTGCCGTGGTTTCCTGAGAGGGAACCACGCGTCTATGGTACGGGATTGATCGGGTTTCCTCCCGGACATCCGGTGATGGAATGCCTCCGGCAGTTCTCGGAAGACCCGGCTGCGGTGATGCCGTGGGATGGCCTCCGGGAGACGGAATCAAAGAAACAATTTGCCCGGGATTATCCCGATGTATTCCAACGGAGAAAAATTGCTCCTCCCTCAAGCTATGGGGATAGTGTTTTCACAGCGGCCATCGTCCATGGCGGCTTGGAAAGGTATTCCTCTCCGGCATCTTCCGTCTACCCCATACACGAATCCTCGTGGCTAAACTGTTACAATGGCTGGCTGCACCTGCAAAGCAGCGAGTTGAGGGATTCCCGGGCAGTGTGCCTCTGGGGGACTCGGCTGGCAGCTGCCCCTGATGTCTTGGAAAATGTGGATAAGAACAGTATTGTAGGACAATTGCTCGATACTTATTTGCCCTCTTCGCCAGCTACGGAAGTGGAGAGAAAGAAAGTGGATCTATTGATTGGCATCTGTTCTTGTTGCAAAGCCCGTGACCGTCGGCAAGCCGTGCGTGATACGTGGCTCAAGCATTCTGTCAACGGGATTAAATCCGTTTTTTTCGTGGGCCACCGGACGCCATTGGAGGATGAAAAGGAAGATACCGTTACCCTGTGGGCAAGTGATACATATGCCCGTCTTCCGGAAAAGGTGCTGGAGTTTTTCCGCTACGCCTTGGAACATTACGATTTTAAGTGGCTGTTCAAATGCGATGACGACTCCTATGTCGCTCTGGATCGATTGAAGGGATTGATCGACGGAGAAGCAGAACTGATCGGAGATACGTCCCTGGAAGGACGAGGTGCTCCAAGCGGTGGTGCGGGATACTGTCTTTCCCGCCGGATGGTAGAAAAAATCGTTTCAGAACAAAACATTCCGCCGACTGGTCCCGAAGATATTATCTTCGGAGAGTTGGCCTTGAAGCTTGGCGCGGTCCCGAAGTCCACATCGCTCTTGTGCATGCACAGCGGTCGTTATCCCCTGCCGGACAATGAGCAGGTATCTTCTCATTGGTGCAAACCGTTGCAGCTTCATGCTCTGGAACACTTTTACCATTGTCGGCCATTAGCCGTGTATAAAGCCCGGCATGTATCGTGGACGGACGAAATCGAAGTGTATGAAGGAGGATTCTTCAGACGCCGCGGCACGGGGTGTTCCGGTCAGTTGTCTCATAAGGGCAACGGAATTTTCGGGCTGGGGTGGTTCCACTGGAATGAGGAATTGCTCGTCCGTACCGGCTCCAACCTTTATACAGGAGACAAGCTGGCTCTGGAAGCAGATTCCGGTGAAGAGGATATTGCTTGTTTGATTGCTCCGGATTTTGCCGCGCATGCCACGGACGTTCAGCCCCTTTGTATCCGGATCGGTGACGAAAGCCGGAAAATGGAGGGCTGGGTTCACTTGGGCTTGTTGAATAACGATATCAAGCATCCTGTCCCTCTACCGGATGCCTGTGTTGATGCCTACTATTTGGAACATGTACTTGAATGCGTCTCCTTCCGTGATGCCTTGGGGTTTTTCCATGAAGCCTGGCGAACCTTGAAACCAGGAGGAATCATGCGAATAGCCGTAGCGGACATTTCCAGAATTATGGATTATGCGGGCATGATTGTCCCGGAATTATCAGGTCAATTGCAAGATGGGCAGCCTTCCGTTATGTCTCTCCTGGTTTGGATGGAAGACAAATTGGAGCATCGGTCATTTTGGACGCGAGAGCTTCTGGAATTTTGCCTGAAATCCGTCGGTTATGACGTTGCTGTCCGGGAGGCCGGACAATCATCTCATCATCTTTTATCCGGTCTGGAACCTCCCCAGTCCATTTTTACCTCGACACTTCCTTCCATTGAGACGGTTTGTCTGGAGATCGTAAAACCAAGCATTTGAAATTAAAAAATTACCAATTTTATGAAACACAATCCTATCCATAAAAAAATAGCCGTTTGCCTCCCTTCCTATAAGAGACTGGAGAGCCTGGAACGGCAGATTTTTTCCTTCATGCACCAAACGTATGCTTCGGAGGACTACCATGTTTTTGTCGCTGTTAAAGGTGTGACGGAGTACGTATTCAACAAGATGCTCGTACCTCGTTTTCGCCATTTCATTGAGACAGGACGCCTGACTCTTCGGTATTTTCCGAATAAGAACCAGATGTCCAACATCATCGACACCGTGAGAGATCTTGACATATCAGGATACGACTTGTTCGTCAAAATCGACGACGATGATTTTTATTCTCCGGATTATCTGAAGAATATCAACGACTTTCACTCAACTCTCCCACCCTGTTATTCCAGTTATTATAATGCCCGGGACTTAATTGCCCGGAATCTGAACGGGTTTTTCTGTCTGAAGAATGCTTTTTATCGTTTCTTCGGCTTTGCTCTCAACATGTCGCCGCAAGTTCTGGAAAAAGTGATGGAATGCGAACTGAATCCATCGCTCATGATTCCTATTGTGGAAAAGTGGCAGCACAAAACGGGACATACCAACTTCGGGTTTAACGAGGATAACTTCATTTTTATGCTGATGCGGGAGTACGGGTGTGCCAATATGGCCGATTATGTCAAGGAACAAGGTATTCTGCCGCATATTGTCGTCCAGAAGGGCAACCCTTCCGTGACGCGCGGTGGTATGATTGAGAAGCGTTTCCTCATCGCCAATGCAAGTATTGCAACGGATCCCGCATCCTGGGAACATCTCTTGGAATTGTCACACCCCCATTGGAGGGATTCTTTCCGTATCCAAGGAAAAAGGGGAAGAAGGCTGGATGGCGGGAGTTTGGCCTCTGTATTGGAGAGGACTCCTGAGCGCCTTATCCTGTGTTGGGATGATTGGGGGGTCGAAGTTTTTGAAGCCGACGAGAATGCCCTGTATGTACTGGCCGGCAAAATTACCGCCCCTGAGGGTTAGGCAGATTCCTTTTTGTTTCATACGTATTAGAATTCAGAACCCCATTCCGGAGTAATCCCGGGACGGGGTTTTTTCATGATATGCTTGTTTCGTAGTCGGGCAGACATAAAAAAGGGCGCATGGAGGCAATTTCACTCCATGTGCCGGATTATTTCGTCGGGATGTCTAGTCCTGAAATAGCGTTACACCCCGAAAAACGCTATGAACAGAGAAACAGAGCATCAATACATTAAGAAAACGCAGAAGGATTACAGCATGGCTTTTAAGCTAGGAGTAGTCCATGAAGTAGAAAGTGGAGAACTGGGCGTGCGCGCGGCTACTCGCAAATATGGAATCCAAGACCATAGAACGGTCAAGACATGGCTTGAGAAATATGGTAGCTTTGATTGGGAGAACAAACCATTGAGCAAGCCCTCGAAAATAAAGACCAACTCCTCTTGGAATAGGAAGCAAGAATCCGTCTCTTGGAAAAGCAAAATGCCCGTCTGGAGCACCAGTTGAAGCAAGCGGACAAAAAGGCCCTATTCTTCGACATGATGATAGACATGGCGGAAGAGGAATTCAAAATACCTATACGAAAAAACTCCTCTCCCGAGCAATCAGAAGCTTTGCGCGATGAGAAGAAGAAACGATAAGCTCAACGTGCGGATTGCTCGGGCTAAGCCGACAAAAATATTATCGCCACCAATGGACTCATCACAAGAAACGAAGAAGGGCGCAAGACGTTATTGAGCTGGTAGAGGGAATCAGAAGTAAGCAGCCGCGCATAGGTATGAGAAAACTCTACTACCTCTTGGAGCCTCAACTCCAGGAGCTCCATGTAGGGCGGGACAAACTCAATGCCATCATCAAGGCTAATAACTTGCTGATTAAACCCTTAAGAAGCTATCACAAGACAACAAACTCGCATCATCGATTTCATCGCCACAAAAACCTCATCGCCGGGCCCCCCCCCTGAACGCCCGGAAGAAATCTGGGTCAGCGACATCACCTATCTTGGTAATCGAGAGTCGCCTCTGTATTTAGCATTGGTAACAGATGCGTACTCGAAAAAAGTCGTGGGCTATGACCTCTCGGAAAGCCTATCGAGCCAAGGAGCGCTAAGAGCGATGGGAATGGCCATTAAAACGCGCCAAAGAAAAGAGCAACTCATCCACCACTCAGATAGAGGGCTGCAATACTGTTGCGACGCCTATCAACAACTACTTGCGGCAAACAAGATCATCCCAAGCATGACGGAAAGCTACGACCCTTACGCCAATGCGGTAGCCGAACGAATCAATGGAATCCTCAAGCAAGATTTCCTGCTGGGAAAATACAAGACCAGTAAAGAAGGCATGATGCAACTAGTGAAAGAAAGCATCCACATCTACAACACCCTTCGCCCTCATTTATCGTGTGGGATGAAAACGCCAGAGTGGATGCATAACCAACAAGGGCATCCGATACGAACCTACCGAAGCAAAACACAGGGCAAGTGGCAACTTGCCCTGTGTTTAAAACGGTGCTAAACATCCCCCCTAATCCTTGTAACGCTTTTTTAGGACGGGACAGGACGTTATTGGACATTTATGCCGGTATGCCGATACCTCGGTAGAGGAATCCTTCTTGCCGAAGAAGCCGAGGCGAATACATGTTGCGACCATCCAGAACGATGTCGCCGTGCATGAGTTCGCGGATGCGTTTCCAATCGGGCTCGCGGAAATCGTCCCATTCCGTGACAACAAGGAGGGCATCCGCTCCGAGAACTGCATCGTCAATGGAATTCGCTTCGTAAACAGCGTTTCTGTCCGGGAAAAACCGCGTTATATTACGTACGACGGGATCGTACAGACGTACTGTGACACCCAAGTCGAGGAGACGGTGGATCATGGCTGCCGATGGGGCTTCCCGTGTATCATCCGTGTCCGGCTTGAAAGCTGCTCCCCAGATGGCGACTGTTTTGTTCATAAGACCGGGGATGCCTTCCCACAGATGGATGAGCTTGTCAACAAGGATGCTCCGCTGGGTAACATTAACTTGTTCCGTCGCCTGGGCAATTTTCATTTCCAATCCATGCTGTAGTCCGGTTTGAATAAGCGATTGTACATCCTTGGGGAAGCACGATCCCCCATATCCGCAACCGGGATTGAGAAAATGGCGGCCAATTCGTTCATCGGAGGCCATCCCAAGCCGTACCATGCGGATATCCGCTCCGACGGCATCGCACAGATTGGCGATTTCATTCATGAAGCTGATGCGTGTGGCAAGCATGGCATTGGCCGCGTACTTGGTCATTTCAGCAGAGGGGATATCCATGTGAATCAATTTGACTCCATGGATCGTGAACGGCTTGTAAATAGTCTCCATGAGTTCTTTGGCATGGAGCGAAGACGTCCCGGCGATAATCCTGTCCGGATGCATAAAGTCGGCCACAGCTTGACCCTCCCGGAGAAATTCAGGATTAGAGGCTAATTCGAAACGGCATCCTGCGTTACGGAGTTTCAATTCACGAGTGAGGATTTTTCCGATGTTTCCAGACGTTCCGACCGGCACGGTGCTTTTGATGACAATCAGGCAGGGGCGTTCCATATATTTTCCGATGCTTTTTGCGACGGCTTCAACATAGGACAGATCTGTCTTGCCGCTGGCAAGAGGTGGCGTGCCGACGGCGATGAACACGGCGTCGGATTGGTTGACGTGGCGTTTTAAATCGGTGTCGAAAGCCAGACGGTTTTCCGTTGCATTCCGGATGACGAGTTCGTCGAGACCGGGTTCATGGATGGGGATTATTCCTTGTCGCAATTCTGCGATGCGCTTTTGGTCGATATCGATGCATGTGACGGAATGGCCTGCTTCTGCGAGGCATACTCCGGTGACAAGTCCGATGTATCCTGTTCCTGCTATGGTAATGTTCATGAACGTATATGGTTTGAATATCAGTTCCATGTAGCGTGAATTCCGGATAAAATCCAGATGAGAGGAATCAGGAGAATTTGTGCCTTGATGCATGTATTGCGCCTTTGTCTCTTGCTGTTGTAGTTGTTTGATAAACAACATTTCAGCCTGCTTGAAATGCAAAAAAGACTTCATTAGGTTCCAGGTGTCGATACCGCATGTCATCTATTCGTTTACATTTTGATGGGACTCGGTACGGAACAAAACAAATCAATCGCGAAAATAATGTATAAAATACTAATAGTCAGTATGCCTGGATCTCCTAAACGCAAAAAGGCAAGCCGTATCTTCCAGGAACAGGCGCTTTCATGGGAATGGATTGACGGCGTTAAAATAGAAAGTATGGATGAAATTCCAGCCTGGGAGAAAGATTCTCTTGAAGCATATCATATCGAACGACTTAAGTTTTCCCCAGAATACGTTTGCCGTGCGGTCGGATGCAAGAGAGCTATGAGAAGAGCCCTGGATCGTGCTGAATTATGCCAGGAGGAATGGGTCGTGATCATGCAGGACGATGCCGTACCTGTGGCGGGATTTGACCGTATCTTGAAGGGACTTCTTGCATCCGCTCCCGCAGAGGCCGGGGCTATTCTTCTGCATCGCTGCGGTTTTGCCCGGTCTCCCAAACCCAGTAAATTGGAAAAGATGAATCGGGACTACAGGAGCATGACTTCCTTTGCCGTCAGACCGGCTTTTGCCCGTGTGATGTCCGAGGCCTTATCCGCTTGGGGTGGGGAGGCGGACAGGATTTGGAAGGTTCTTCTGGAGTACGGTGAATCCCTCTACTATGCGTCACCTGTCATTGTTACTTGTAATCAAAAAGGTAGTGATATTATTAGCGGTATTCCCGAACTCTCCTATCTCTGGCAATAGACAAATTGGAGAAAACAAAGACTTACTTGATAGAAGGTAAGTCATCAAAAATGGAGCGGATGATGGGATTCGAACCCACGACATCAACCTTGGCAAGGTTGCGCTCTACCCCTGAGCTACATCCGCATTAATTGAGTAGGTGTGCGGAAAACTTATACATGGTTTTAAGATTTACGCAAGCATTTTTTAGGAGAACCGGTTATTTTACGAGGTGTTTTCCTGTTTTTAATCTGGTCGTCATGATTGCGAAGATCCTTCTTGATCCACGGTTGGAAGATATTGACAAGATGCTATAACGTGTGAGGTGAATGCGGAGTCGTGGAGACGGATTGCTTTTTGAATGCAAGGTGTCATGATGTTGGCATGCTGGCACGTTTGTGTATTCTTTTCCTTTTGTGTTGCAGCCTTTTGCAGGGCTGGGGTTATCAGTCTGTACCGTCATTGACGGAAAGCACGAGGCGTTCCCCTGTTTTCCTGGGATGTTCTCTCATGGAGGGGTTTCGTTCCAATTATGTATACCGGGGCTGGAAGTTGGGAGATCAAGTGTGGGAATCTCAGTTCGCCTTTTCCGGTGCATTGGACAATGATTGGGCTTTTTCCGGCGAGGCTGACTATCTGAGAGGATTCGATGGAAATGAATTCGGACAGACGACCATGTATGGGGAACTCATGTATTATGTGGGCGATGAGTGTACTCTGGGTATTTCCGTTGCCCGGAATTGGTTTGACAAGACCGTATTGAAATCCGGAACCGAGAATGGAGTACATTTACATTGGAGTCCCACAGCCAGTTGGTATATCCACACTTTTGCCGTGTATGACTATGCCCAGGATGGATTTTATGGTCAGGCGGCCGTGACGTGGCAGCCGTTGATTTTCCAGAGTACGGCGTGGGTTTCTACGATTGCCGTGGGGGTGGCGTCCAAATACCATGGTGTGAGCGGCTTGCAGGATCTCATGGTGCGTACCGGACCTTTGTTTCGTCTGGGGGAAGCCTTTCGTCTCCAGCCATTTGTAGCTTATTACCAGGGACTTGCCCATGGAATCGACAATCATGTTTCCGTGGGCGCGTGGCTGACTTGGTGTTTTTAAGCACTTTGTGAAACGAGGTGCCCCTTCTAGAAGGGATTGAGCGTGAACTTCCTGGGCGGGTCCACTTTGTAGTTGGATGGGTGTGTCAGGATCAGGGTAATTTCCTGGCTCCATTCGTCGATATGCCGTTCATGGTGCTTGTAGCGGGTGTAATCCTTGAGATCGATGAGAAGGGCCGAGTGGTCTTCCCGGTAGTCGGCAACTTCGGCGATGATCCGGCCATGTGTGTTTGTCAGTTTGGCTGCCATGGCAATATGACCTTTTTTAACGAGCTGTTCTCCAATGGTGCCGACGCCGGATTTGAGTTCATTGACTCCATTGAGAAGGAGATTGGCCACGGCGGGCGTCGGAGTGATGGAGGTGATGGCTATTTCCAGTGTATAGGCATTGGGTGACGATGTTGCTTTCGGGATGAAATTTCGTTCGTTATGGGCAGCCTGCGAGATGTTTTTGCGGAGGGAATCGCGGAAGTATTGGCGGAGTTTATCGAGATCCCGTTTTTCCTCATCGCTTTTCGGTTTTACATCCATCCAATTGATATTGATATCTTTGATGTACAAGATCTGTTTTTTTTCATGCTTGCCCTGGACGCGGTCATTCCATTCGTGGGCATTTCCATCTGCCCAGAAGGAGAGGAAAGGCGTCCTGTTTTTTTTGTCGTACTGGTAATGAGTGATGAATCCCGTGCGGGGGATTTTATCGAAATTGTCATTTTTGCTGCACGAGGGCAGGAAGCTCATTACCATGACAGCCGGGAAGAGAGCAGCTGGAAACGCTGTAAGTTTTTTCATGTGTAGGACAAGGTCGTATCCATTCTCTAATAACGGAAGGAATGAACTGCTTGCAAGAGATAATCCATGTTTTCGTGAATTGATTTTGCCATGTTGTCCGGAGACCGTTAGAATAAACGTGCATGAATGGTGGTCGCGTTTTGTTGAAATCCGTTTCCCGCTCGTTTTTTCTTAGCATCAATTTTTTGCCGGGAGGAATGAAGGAGGCCGTCTCTGTTGCGTATATGCTGGCGAGAGCTGCTGATTCCGTGGCAGATACGGCCAAGGCTTCCTCTTTTGTGAGGCTGGATCTCTTGCGATTGATGGATCGTGTCGTGACAGGGATAGCCGATAGGGACGAATGCCGGAGGTGTTTTGAGAGACTGGGACGGGACCTGGCTCCCGGTCAGACGCATGAGGGAGAGAGGGTATTGCTCCAAAGGTATGGGGAATGTGTTGCGGCCATGAATGCTTTGCCTGCTGAGCAGATTTCCCTGATACGGAAAGTTCTTCATACGATTGTCGAAGGTCAGATATGGGATTTGGAATTTTTCGGAGACGGACACGAAGAGGCGACTCGCACGCCTTCGAAGGATGACGTGTTGCTTTATACGTACCGGGTTGCCGGATGTGTTGGAGAGTTTTGGACGGAGCTTGCTTCTCTGGTCTTGGACGAACATTTTTCCGTATTGTCCCGTGAGGAGATGCTTGAGCTTGGTCGCCATTACGGTCAGGGATTGCAGTTGGTCAATATCTTGAGAGACCGCGCCGAGGACGCCTCAAGAGGGCGTTCTTATATATCTGACGAACCGGATGTATTGGCTGCCTGGCAATCCATGGCCCGTTCCTGGTTGGGAGAAGGTGTGGCCTATTCTTCGGCGTTGATAAATAAAAGGTTGAGGTTTGCCAGTGTCCTTCCTGCGTGGCTGGGATTGGAAACTATGGACCTTGACGGGATATTGGACGGGACGACGGCTTCGGAGCCCAAGAAGAAGGTTGGGCGGAGCGTGGTGCGGCGCCTGATGGTGAGGGCGTTTCTTTTTGCGTGGAAGAGCCCGCAGGGGGAAGCGTAGGATCAGTTCCCTTGTCCGTTTCTCCGGTCGTAGGGCCTCCTGCCCCGTTTTGGGACGGCGGAGCAGGAGGAGGTGGAGGCGGTGTTAGCAGATCGGTCCACCGATGCAGACTGTAACCGGGGGCAATGCCGCCGATTTCATTGAGAAGTTCGGTACAGGTTCGTTCCCATACTGCGTAATCGGGCGGTCCTTTATCCGGCAGGGCGGTACCGGGGAAGATGATGTAGCTGACCGTCAGGTCGGAAACGGGGCGGGCGTATGAGGAAGCTTTGGGATTGATGGCGGTTGCAAGCCGCAGGGAAGCTTCTCCCGTTTTGTAGCGGGGACCGGCGTCTCCTACGATGGCGGGATACATTTTTTTGCCGGCAACGACGATGACAAAATCTCCGAATGCCGGGGAATAAGACGAGGACTGGTTGACGATTCCCAGAGGCAGGACGATGAAGGGATCGTATTCCGCAATCAGAAAACTATTGCGCTTGAGCTCGGCGATGACGAGCTTGGCATGGTTTATATCGTTGGCTATCTGGGCCTTTTTTTCTCCAGTGGCTTTGGCGAGAGATGCCTGTAGGGAAGTCAGACGCTTTTCCCATACGGGCAGGAGAGGATTGACTTTGTCGGTTTTTTTTAGCCAGCGGTAGGATGTGCTCGGCTGATAGAAGGAACTGTTGAGGATTTTCTCCGGCATTGTGGACAAACGGTCTCCGTCGGAACCGTCGGAGACGACGTCCATTTCACTTTGCAGCCATAGGACTTTCCGGCCCGTAGCCGGATGGCAGAGCTCCATGATGGTTTCCGTATCATAGAAATTGTGGCGATCCAGTACTCTGTTGAGAGAGGAGAGCTTTTTCCGGATTTCGTTCTGCTTGCGCGTATAGAGCAGCGAGTAGTAGGGGGAAAGCTTGCCTGAGTCGAACAACTCCTTGAGCCCCGGCAGCATACGGTTGAGGTGAGGGTTGACGGAAGTGAGTTCCTCCGCCTTGGTCAATGGCTTGGGCATGACGACATCCAAGGTAAGTGTCGCCCGGTAGTTGGAGGGAATCGTACGGACAATGGATGCCCGGTCTCCTTCGATGAAATTGATTTTTGTTTTGAGGTTTAGTCCGCGCGTAAGCTCCTTGACATCCCAGAAGGCTCCCGTGGCAATGCGTGTCGGCATGACGGGAGGGAAAGGTGGATAGGTAACGTTGGGCATGGAGACGGCCCGTTCAATTCTCCAGGGATCGGCCAGCCTGGAATCTACCATGAAAGAAGAAGGCGGAACCTTTTGACCGGCATCGGAAAGGGAGGGATCTGGAGTTGGTGGAGTGGGGAGGGGGGGATTTTCTCCGTCGTCCGGCGTTGATTGTTCTGGTTCGTGGTTCTTGGGAGGCGTGTTGTCCCGGTTAATAGGATCGGGCGGAGTTGTGGGGAGATGGGGGGGAAGCTCCCGGCATGCGCGCACAAGGTCGGCCGGATAAGGAGTGAACAGGGAGGCTACGAACGCAATGGCGCATCCGCAAAGAATGGCCGATACCGGAGATATACGGGATTGCGAGGATTGCCTTTTGGATCTGCTCATGACTGGAGAATGATGTCGGGGGGATTCAGGTTTGAAGAAGGCTACGCCGGGGTCTCCTGCCCATGACCCATCGGATGACGGGAGCGGGCAGGAGGGAAAGCAGGATGTGGGACCATTTGATAGGGCCTCCGGGGTAAATTCGCGACTTGTTTTTTGCCATGGCTGACAAGGCTTCGGAAACGACACGTTCGCGGGATGTGTCGAACATTTGCTTGCCCGGCATCATGTCTCCGGTGAATCCCGGTCTTCGGGCTATCTGGCCGAATTCTGTATGAACCGGTCCGGGGCAGACGGCTAGAACGTTGATATTCTTTTCCTTCAATTCCAGACGCAAGGCTTCCGATAGGGATAGAACGTAGGCTTTGCTCGCCGCATACACGGCAAAGTCCGGAATGGGAAGGGCGGATGCAAGGGAACTGATATTAATGATGCCTCCTCCTGCGGTTTCCAAAGTCGGGATGAGGGAGTGGCAGAGCTTGGTCAGGGTAAAGATATTGAGGACAATCATGGATTCTATCTTGTCCCAGTCAGCTGTGGAGAATTCCCCGTAATCTCCCATGCCGGCATTATTAATGAGGAGGGTTCTTGCTGACGGCAATCCGGTGAGCATATGAATCAGGGGGATCATGAAGGAGGGATCCGTGAGATCCCCGGGAAGGCAGGAAACCTGAAGAGCGGGATTGATTCTGCGGGAGCTCTCTCCGACGATTGTCAGGCGGTCACGGCGTCTGGCAATGAGAATGAGCTCGTCGACATAGGGAGCGAGCTGATAGGCGAATTCTTCCCCGAGTCCGGAAGAGGCTCCTGTAATGATAGCCCGTTGATAGGATTGGTGTCGCATTCCGTTTTTTTTTACCTTGTCGGAGCCGGAATGACAATCTCGGCGTTTGTCAAATAACGGGATAGGAAGGAACGAAAGAAGAACGATCCGATCTTTTTTGTCCTTTTCGGAAAGGTATTTTACAAGAAAAAAGAGTCAACTATAATTCAGAAATAGACAAATGGGGGCTACTCGCCCCCAATC
>OHAT01000062.1_pt1 | contig 105419 bp, 95 predicted proteins | sample 1577141 | NCBI WGS metagenome assembly OHAT01 (sample SAMEA3541578, study PRJEB24748) | human gut metagenome | biome: human gut; feature: human-associated habitat; material: faeces | place: China | collected 2012 | reverse complement strand
ATTAGAAGAGACGATGATTATTTAATAGTATATAGAAATCTAATGTAAGAGCTTTCAATGTTTCTGTATTGAAAAGTTCTTTTCAGTGTACTCTTTTTTAGAAAAGAAAGAGGATTTTTTATAGAGGATTCACCTCTAAATCAAGATAAATGCCTATAAAATCAACAAATTCTTAATAATTAAGTTATTTATTGACATCTAATAGTTTGTCTTTTTCCCTATTCTACCTTATTTTATTTTTAAACACTAGTGTGTGTTTTATAATATTGTTTCAAAACTGTGTCTAAAAATTCAGTAGATGCAGAGACATAGTATGGTTCCATACCACTCACAATCGTCAACATATCTTCTGTATATTTCATTTGTGGTTTCTTGAACATATGATTTACATATGCAAAGAACTTCTGTCCATCTAAGTCTTCTAAGAAGACTTTAGAGAAACGCATCTCTAATCCCTGGCTTCCATCTTTGACATCATCAATAAGTGGATCATGTGAGAGGATATCAAATCTTCTCTTTACGACAATATTACGTACCTGTGATGGGAGTACACCATAAAGGTCTGTTAATTCCTGCTCCACACGTTTGAGGGTTTCTAAATCATTGGCTTTATAAACACGCTGGTAGAGTTCTAATTTCTCCATATCACTCTCTACATAATCTTCTGGAATATAACCATCCACAGATACATTACGTGACGGAACTGTATCATCTTCCTTGATCTTACCCTGCTTTTCATCTATCGCATCCTGCAAGATCTTCATATACATATCAAAACCGACCTGATCAATAAATCCAGCCTGTTCACCACCAAGAATATCACCACTTCCTCTAATAGACAGGTCTCTCATCGCAATCTTATAACCAGAGCCTAATTGTGTGAATTCCTTAATGGCAGTGAGTCTCTTTTGGGCTTCTTCTGTCATAGCACGATCTTTTGTATAGAGAAGATAAGCATACGCAATACGTGCACTTCTTCCAACACGACCTTTGATCTGATAAAGCTGTGCTAAACCAAACTTATCCGCATTCTCAATAATAATCGTATTCGCATTCGGTATATCAATACCTGTCTCAATAATTGTTGTACATACTAAAATATCATATTTCTTTTCTACGAAATCAGTCATGACATCTTCTAGTTCTGTCTTATCCATCTGACCATGTCCTACCCCAATACGTGCATGAGGTAAGAGAGTCTGTAAAGTAGAGGCTATTTCATAGATATTCTCTGTTCTATTATGAAGATAGAATACCTGACCATTACGTGATAATTCTCTTTCAATCACCTGTTTAATGAGAGCCCAGCTTTTTTCTGATACATAGGTCTGTACAGGTAATCTATTTAATGGTGGTGTTTCTATTTGTGAGAGTCCTCTAATTCCCATGATGGACATCTGTAATGTACGCGGAATTGGTGTGGCAGTAAGTGTAAGAACATCAATTGTTTTTCTGAGGTTCTTGATCTTCTCTTTCTGTCTCACACCAAAACGCTGTTCTTCATCGATACATAGTAATCCTAAATCCTTGAACTCTACATCCTTGGATAAAATACGATGTGTACCAACTAATAAATCAATATTACCTTCCTTTAAATCAGATAGAATCTGTTTCTTTTCTTTAGCAGTCGTAAAACGATTGAGTAACGCAATATTCACTGGGAACTTCTCAAAACGTTTCTGCATCGTACGATAATGCTGGGAAGAAAGAATAGTTGTAGGACATAGGAAAGCACATTGTTTCTTCGATACAATTGCCTTAAAGCAGGCTCTTAAAGCCACTTCTGTCTTACCAAACCCAACATCCCCACATAATAGTCTATCCATCGGACGTGGTGTTTCCATATCTTTCTTGATTTCTTCTACAGCCTGCGCCTGGTCTGGAGTCAATTCATAACCAAATTCACTTTCAAACTCTAATTGAAGAGCCCCATCAGGTTCAAACGCAAAACCTGGCTGTCTCATTCTTTCTGCATATAAGTTAATCAGATCATCAGCAAGACCATCTACCTTCTGTCTGACTCTTGCTTTCTCTTTTGCCCATTTAGGTGAGCCTAAAGCATGAATACGAGGTGGTTTACCATCTCTAGATGAATATTTTCTAATTAACTGGAACTGTTCTACTGGAACATAGAGGATATCATTACCTTTATAGGCAATATGTAGATAATCCTTATGCACACCATCAACGACTAATGTTTCAATACCCATATATTGTCCAATACCATTTGTATCATGAACAACATAGTCTCCTACCTTCAATTCATTGTAGTCAGAGATTTTAGTCGCATCTCTGTATTTAATATATTTCTTCTTTGTTTCCTGTACCTTGAAAAGTTCCTGGCTTGTGAGTAATACAGTCTTCTCTTCCACAAAGTTCATTCCACAAGGTAAATGTCCTAAGAATAGATTAACCCCGTCATAAATTTTATTTGTAGCACTTGTGAGAGTAAAAGGAATTGCATGATCAGTAAATAAGTTGACTAATACATCGATCTGACGCTTTTCATCTACACCAATCATGACACGATTGTATGTGAGTAAATCCTTTAACTGACTAATAAAGATTTTTTCATTAGCCATAGAAATCATGACAGGCTGCGTCATAAACATGATCTGTTGATCATTTTCTCTAAATCGAACAAAGTCTACATTCTGACGTTTTAATATAGTCTGAGGATTATTAATCAGTTTAAGTCCTCTGATCATCTGTCCTATTTCTTCTAATTCATGATAATAGAGGTAGTTCTCTTCCATATATGTCTTATAAGAAGCAAGAACAGAAGCGAGAGATGCAGTAATAATTGTATAATCACGTGCATAATCCATGATTGTGGCCGTTTCAGGGAATAAACCTAAATACTGATAAATACGTGGATTATAATCATGTGCTTTAAGTGATTCAATATCTAATGCATAGGTCTGTTCAAGTTCATCCTTGAAATCATCCTTGACAGTCATCTTATCTTTTAATGTCTGAATAGATGCTTCTACTTGTGGTAAAGCCTCATCTTCATACATCATATCTGTAGCTGGAAGAATATCGATAGACTCTTTTTTTTCTGTTCTTCTTTGTGAGTCTTTATCATAGAAAGAGATTTCTTCTATTTCATCATCAAAGAATTCAATACGAACAGGATGGTCATACTGGATTGTATAAACATCAAGTACTTCCCCTCGTCTAGAATAATAGAAAGGTGAATCAACTCTTTGCGTATTCTTATATCCAATAAACTGTAACATCTTCTTGAGTTCTAAAGGATCAATCGTATCTCCCTTCTTCAAGCTTATAATACTCTTCTTAAAAAGGTCCACAGGAGTAATATAACGTGTCATTGAATGCATATGACAGACACAGATCATCGGTTTATCCTGTGTCATAGCATATAATGCATTAATTCTCTCACCTAATAGTTCATAAGAATAAGCCACTGATTCAACACGTAATGATTCATCTGCAGGGAAATAGACCACCTGATTCACAAGTTCAGTTAATGTTTTATAGAGGTTAAATGCCTCATATTGGTTGTTTTTAATAATCAGGATTTTTCTTGGATTATGCCAAAAAGAACCAGCAATGAGATAAGCCTCATCGCTAGTTGAGTTTGTGACAATAGTTCCATTGTCTGTATCTAAGGTACGTAGGGCCTGATTATCTTTTAAAAGATTCAGTATTTTTTCCATAACAATCACCTAGTTATATTTATTCATTGCTTTATTAAAACTATCATCTAAATAACATAATACAGCTTCTGCTGCACGTTTAGCACCTTCTGATATAAGCTTTTCTTCTTCTTTAGAGTAGTGCCCAAGTACCCAGTCCACTACACTATAAAGCTTATTCTTAGAAATACCTACACGAATACGCTTGAAGTTCTGAGTACCTACATGAGCAATAATACTCTTGATTCCATTATGTCCACCCGCGCTGCCTTTTTCTCTTAAGCGAAGCTTACCAGTAGGCATATCCATATCATCATAAATAACTAATAGATCTTCAACAGGAATCTTGAAGAACTGCATCACTGCCGCAACAGATTCACCAGAATTGTTCATATAAGTCTGAGGCTTAAGTAAGATAACATCTTCACCCTTATACTTGAATTTAGTATATAAGCCTTTGAACTTTTCTTTATCAATAGATTGATTCATTTCATCACTTAAGACATCTAAACAATAAAATCCTGTATTATGTCTTGTCATATCATATTCTTTACCAGGATTTCCTAATCCAACAATTAATTTCATTACATTCTCCTATCTTGCACATACAACCATGGATACGCCAAATACATTGAGCTGTCCATTTTCTATTCTTTCATTTGACATACTATATAATATCTTAAAGTCATCTTCAATACCAATAGTAATCACATCATATGAAGGATTAAAATAAATCTTAAATTCTTTATAATCTCCTTCATCCTGAGTCAAATGATATTCTACCATACGATAGTAGATATTGTTGATGAAGACATGCTGATGCATCTCTTCATAGTCATAATATCTAAAACACTTGTTGTTTTTTCTTAAATCTATAAAGAACTTTACAGCCTGTACAACATTCATATAACGGTCATGACGTTCCCAGTCTAATTTATTGACTGCATCTCCTGCATTATAAGAATTCTGATTACCATTCTTAGTTCCTAAGAATTCCTGTCCGGCATGAATAAAAGGAACACCCTGAGCTAGAATCGTCATTGCAAGTGTTAATAAGCATCTCTTCTGACGACAATATTCATCTTCATGTCCATTAGAAATAATGAATTTATCAAATACAGTCGCATTATCATGACATTCAGCGTAGTTAATACTCTGTTCTATTGATGAGAACTTATTGTAGTCACACATTGCGATAATGGCTTCATTTGTCTTATATGTATCCCCAGATGTATAGCCTTTGACTTCCATCTGATTCGGTCCCTTGATTGTATCTCTGAAATGATCATTAAAGAAACCTACATGAGGTGTTTTATGGTTATTTTCAATTGTTGTCTTTTCTGAATCAGGTAATGCAGTACCCATATTCCATCCTTCACCATATAACATAAATGAAGAATCTAATGAATGACCCTGTTCATAAATCATATTGACTGTATCAATATCCACAATACCCATGAGATCCATTCTAAAGCCATCTACACCATAAAGAACCTGCCATCTCTTGCACATATCTAAAATATATTTACGACACATCTTGGCAGTACTATTTAAATCATTTCCACACCATGAACCATTAGATAATTCACCCTTGTCATCTCTTCTAAAGAAATAATAAGGGACTGTCTTTTCTAATGCATTATTATTTACATCATGCATATGATTATAGACTACATCAAGAATGACTCTCATATTATGCTTATGAATACGGCGTACCATACGCTGACATTCCTGGATCCTCTTATAACCATCATTTGGATCAGTAATATAACTGCCTTCAGGTACATTATATTGTGCTGGATCATAACCCCAGTTATAGAGTAAATCTGGATGATCTTCATCCACAGTTGCATAATCATTAACTGGTAATAACTGTACATGAGTCACACCAAGCATATCTAAATAGTCCATACCTGATGAAAAGCCATTCTTAGTCACTGTGCCTTCTTCACAGAAACCTAAGAACTTACCTTTATGTGTGATCTGTCCAAATTCATCCACAGAGAAGTCTCTGACACCTACTTCATAAATAACTGCATCTGTATTATGTTTTAGTTCTGTCAAAGGATAATCGACTCTTCTAACTTTATCTAAATCAATAACAACTGAACTATGCATATTAGCTGTACAAGAATAAGCATATGGATCCGCTGTTTCTGTGGATTCCTCATTCATTCCAATAATATAAACATATTCATAACCATCTAGATCTTTCTTAATAGTTGTACTATAGACCCCCTTATCTCCTCTTTCTAAAGGATAATAATGAAGGTCTTCATCTTTCCAAATTTTTAATACAACTTCCGTAGAAAGAGGTGACCAAACCTTGAATGTCGTTTTCTCTTTTGTATAATGACTGCCTAAATCATCACCATCATAATAAAAATGATCATCAAACTCTTTACTCATAGAAAGCTGACTAAAATCTAAAAAACAAGCAAGACCATAATTATCAAACACTTTATATCTTGTACCTACAGAAAAGTCTGTATGCAAAAGATACGACTGGAATCCATTTTCTTTCTCAGTCGCTTCGCCTTTAAGTATCTTGACTTCACTTGTATCTAAATTTTTTAAATAATACTGACTTGAAATTCCGTTATAATAATTTAATGATAAATTGACCTTGATCAAATCAAAATCAATCGCATAAGCATACATACGTATTGATTCCCTTTGCATATTATAAACCTACCTTTTCACATTCCCTATTCTATCATAAAAATATGAGAAAAAAAGAAAGTATTTAAATTTGAAAAAGAAAGCCATATAACACAAAAAAGACTTAACAACATAAGTCGTTAAGTCTATATAAATCTATTACTTTGTGATTGTAAATGTACGAATAATAGGTGCTGCCTGATAGTTTCCACCTACAGTCACTGCTGTCATAGTATATACACCAGGTTCAGTAGGTGCTGTAGTTGTACTAGAATAAGGCTTTAAGTTAGACTGTACACCAGTATATAAGTAATGAACGTTTTCATCAGAAACAGCTGCACCATTATATGTAACTGTAGCCTTGAAATCAAAGTTCTGAGCTTCTTCTTTAGAAATCTTAGTTAACTTCTGATTCCATATTAATTTAACACCCTTTACATGCTGTTTTACAAGTAATGCACCAATACCAACACCAGTTTCATAGTTCTTGTTGTCAGTAACTGCAGTGACTGCATATAAACCAGGTCTATTTGGAGTACCAAATCCTACACGTACATTATCCGCAATACCAGGCAATTTGTTGACAACTTTTAAGATCTGTCCAAATGTACCTGTATCGATATGTAACTTTTCTAATAAGTCTAATAGCTCCTGAGTACTGAATAGTTTTCTTAATTCACCAACAGTCACACCATCCTGCATCATCTGAGTAAATGTTTTACCAAATACCTTTTCTACTACAGGATCAAGAACCTTTATAACAGCTTCATTATCAGTGAAACGAGCAGGAAGATCTAAATAAAGACCTAAACTTACATTACTTGTAGCACCTGCATAAACAGTATACACATCGAACTTATCAGCTGGATTTGTAGTAATGAAATCCTTTGATAATTCTTCATCCGCAAAAATATTAGTAGAATGAACACTCACCTTTACTTTTGCCTTCTTAACAGTAATAGTTGTCTCACCGCTTGTGCTTGGACGATAATCACTATTACCTTTATAAGTGATTCTTACCTTCTGTTCACCTGCTGGCATCTGTGGATAATCTAATAAAGTAACTTTACCACCTTCAACAGGAGCCCACTGTTTTATACCACCATCAATATTACCGGCAACAACATTTGTACCAAAATATTCATAAGTGAAATCATCTACTGATAATTCATCTTTTGAAGGTAATGTAGACTTACTGAAATCAATTGATTTAAATAAAGCCTTCTTCATTTCCTGTGCATCCATATTATAAGTAACAGATGTACCTTCTTTAAGTGTAACTGCAGATTCTAAACGATTATCTTCTACATTTACTGTTACAACAATATTACCGCCTTTATATTCTTTTGTCGCATTCCAAGAAAGTCTGATTTCCCAAGTACCTGCTTTAAACTTATTAAGATTTAAAGCTGCACTATTGCTTAATTCATACCATACATCTAAAACGCTTGTTGGATCTGCATTATATTCAACCTTGAAATCTTCAAATGATAATTCAGGATTTGTAGACTTGATAACTGCTTCATAAATAGCCTTTGCAGTGGCATCATAGTCATAAGACTGATCCTTATTGAACTTCATAGAAACGTTATAAGGACCTTCATTAGTCACTACATCTACAGTAGCACGATCTACTACATTGATTGTAGTTTCTACAGTACGAGGCTTATAATCCTTGCTTCCCTTATAAATAATTCTGATTGTCTGTGTACCTTCAGAAATTGCTGGATAATTAACTACATCCTTACCACCTTCAAGTGCAACCCAAGCCTGTGATGGAACACCTAAAGTTTTAGTAGATGCATAATACTGAATAGTTACATCATCAACAGTTAAATCTGGAGTAGATGATTCAACTACTTTATTAAAGATATCTTCTCTTACTTTATCATAATTGACTGTTGCGTCATCGTTGTAAGCAAGTTTAATAGTCTGTCCTTCATTCACTGTGATGTCTGAAGGTGTACGATCCTTTACAGTGATGTTGACTTCTTTTTCTGCACCATAGTAAGTATCATTTCCATTGTAAGAAATTTTAATTTTCTGAGTCCCTTCAGAAATTGCTGGATATTCTGTAAAAGTATCTTTACTACCTTCAAGAGAAGTCCAATCTTTTTTCTCTAAACCATCAAAAATAATTTTACCAGTCGCATAATACTGAATATTAACATCATTCACTGTTAATTCTGGATTACTGCTCTTTACAACACTATTAAAGATGTTTTCTTTTAAAGCATCATAATTCACATTTGCATCTTCATCATAAGGTAGTGTAACTTCAACGCCTTCATTCACTTCAATAACACTATTAAGCTTTGCGGCTTTAGTTACAGTCGCTTCAGTATTAGTCCCTTTAATTCTTACCTGATAACTTCCGTCACGATTTGCAGCTAAAGATGGATGAGTGTAAGTAAAAGGAGTCTTCTTTGAATTAAATCCATTAATTGAACCCCATGCATTGTTCTTTAATAGTCCACTTTTCCCTTCACACTGATATTCCCACTCAATGCTAGAAGTGTCCACATTGTCTAAATTCTTAATCACTGCCTTATTAAGAATTTCTGTTACCTGATCTACTGTTGCGTTAGATGGAATAATCACTTCCGCATTCTGTAATACAGGAGATTCTGTTGTTGTTTGTACAACTGGTGTTGTATCTAATGCATGTACATTAAATACGCGTGCTGGCTGTGCAAGTGGTGCGACAATCATGGCAGTCGCAACAACTTCAACCAAAATCTTCTTTGTCTTCATTTATTTTCCCCTTTCATTATATGACTCTTTAGTTATACCAAAAAAATTACAGTTTGACTACTAAATAAATGTTAAATATTGGAAAAGGTTACATTTGCCAAGAAAATGTATACAAATTAATTATTCGTGCGAAAAATGAACACTTTTTGTGTTTATATAATTTTATTCTACATATAGAAAAAGAGGATAGCCATGCTATCCCAATGGCATCAACTTAAGGATTTAAACATCCGCTAAGTTGATGCTTTTTTTAATTTCGTATAATAATGATGAGGATTCATTTGTGCTTGAATCTCAACTCCAAAAAAGCGCATAAATCCCCGTAAAAAATCAGCCCATTTTTAAAATTGTGTGTTAGAATATATTTGTATATTCTTAACTACGGGGCTACGGTCATGAGAGCAGACTGGTAACGTCTGTACTTTGGATTGTTCCTTCCATCAAGTCTGAAGCGATATGATGGCGGACTTTTCATGATTCTACCCCAGCGTTGGAAGTGCCTGTTTGGACGGACAGGCACTTTTATTTTGTTTAGATGCTTCGTGATATTATCTATCTTTTCTTTGATTCTTTCCTTCAATCCAAACATAAAGCAGTACAGAAAATTCGTTTCATGAATAATAGCTTGCAGCTGCGTTATGTTCGTTACATATTCTTTAGTATCTGGTGTATGTCTATTCTCTAATTCCTGATTCATTTCCTTTCTTATAACACCAGCTATATTATGAAACAGAACCTTAGCATATATATCATTTCTTGCAACATCTCCATCACTACTTATATGTCTCTCAACTTCCTGTGTTGTCTTCATTGTCTTATACGAAACCTCTATATCCCATCTTCTTGAGTAGATTTCCATGATTTCATCAGTTGTGAAGCTTTCGCTACTAAGATTAGTGAAATATATCAGGTTTTCACAGTGCTCCTTATTCTTATTATCAGTATATCGATACTCTCTTTTAATGACTCTGATTCTAAGGGTTGGATTTTCTTTTCTCAGTTCCTTGGCTTCTGGAGAAAATCGAAACCTTTTAAGCCATTTTTCATCAATTTCAACTTCAATCCATTCATCATCTGATTCCATGTTCGCAACCTGCTTCTTATAGAAGTTTGATTTCCCTCTGATGACATAACTGTATCTTAGGCCTTCCAGGTGAGATATGATTTCAGCAGATCCATAATTTCTGTCAGCCAGATAGATGACTTTTTGATTTTCCAGCACCTCCTTTGTCCTGTAGAGATGTTCAAAGGCTAGAGGCGTCTCAGAATAGGGAGCCTGCTTTAATGAAAAGTCTATAAATAATCCATTGGTAACATCATATAGCCCTCCTGCCTTTGACTGGACCTTCTTTACATCAAACATATTACGTACATGACATCCAAGCGCGAACTGAAATTCATTGATATTAAGCATATTATAAGGAATCTCCATATAGGTACCGTCTTCTGCAATAAGAAGATGATCTCGGTATTTTTTAGAAAGTGAAGTTGAATAATAGATAGATGCGAACTGATTAATAAGATATGTGAAGACATTAGGGTTGAGCTTTCTTATAGCTTTATTCAGTGCCTGCTTACTGATTCTCTTTTCAAATCTGTCTATAGAAGAGTAGAAATGTGTAAGCTCAGCATTAGTGGTAGTTCTGTTTCTGAAAATGAAATAGTAGATAATAGAATAGAAGTTCATGTTTCTGCTGCGAGTGAAATCGCACTTTTTCTTTCTGCAGAGTTCATTGACCCTAGTAGAATGTATTAAAGTATTGAAGTCAAAGAAAAGTTCAGATAGTTCAGAAGACTTAACTACATCATTCATCATCATAAACAAGACGAGGCTTCTTTTTAGCGAAAGCAGCCTTTAAATAAGGGACAGCTTCCTCATCAACCTGTCCAAAGTTGATAAGGACACGGTGTTTAGGGACACCGGATTCGTCACGATATGACTCAACAAGTGAGCAGAAGTAGGTATTTTTCTTACCTTTATTATTTTTTACAGCTCTAACAAACATATAATCGCCTTCTTTCTTAACTACATTATACTATATTTATGGCTTTATATAAACATATGCAATCTTTTATTCTTAACTACAACACCATAAATATACACTTATAATAGGAAAAATAGCAATAAAAAAGAGACAACTTCTTAAGTTGACTCCATTGGGATAGCCATGCTATCCTCTCATTCATTATTCTTCATCTTCAGACATCATTGAGTCTAATACTTCCTGTACAAATGCATATTCTTCCTCTGTTTCAATAGGAAGAATATTATCTGCATCCTCAGGATCTACCTGTGAAGCATAGATATTCAACTGATCATCTTCATCTGAACTGTTATCTGTATAAATGATATATTCTTTTCCTGTTGCGTCATCTGTAAATCCTAAGATAACTTCACAAGTCACTTCTTCACCATCTACGTCTAGTACGAATGTATCTTTCATTAGATTTTCACCCTATTTAAATGCCAGATATCCTTTACATAATCTTCAATAGTTCTATCACTTGAGAAATGACCACTCTTCGCAATATTAGCTAAGCACATCTTAGACCAGTTCTGACGATTCTGATATAAGTTGTTGATCTTTTCCTGAGCAAGTCTATAGCTTTCGAAATCTTTTAATAAGAAGTATTCATCATTTCTGCTCATTAATTCATCAAAAATAATCTTGAATTCTTCTCTTGATGGATGGAAAGTACCATCAACTAATGAATCAACAACCTTCTTGATGTTTGGATTATTGTTGTATTCATTCCAAGAATTATAAGTACCTTTTGCCTTTAATTCGTTGACTTCATTATCCTTCAAACCGAAGATTACAATGTTGTCATCTCCAACTAATTCCGCAATTTCTACATTGGCACCATCTAATGTACCAAGTGTTACAGCACCATTCATCATGAACTTCATGTTAGAAGTACCACTTGCTTCCTTACCAGCAGTAGAGATCTGTTCAGATACATCTGCAGCAGGAATAATCTTTTCCGCAATAGTAACACCATAGTTTTCAATAAATACAACCTTTAAGTATTTATTTGTTTCTGGGTCATTGTTTACCTTATCCGCAACGCTGTTGATTAACTTAATAATCTTCTTAGCTAAATAGTAAGAAGGAGCAGCTTTTGCACCAAAGATATAAGTATGTGGATAGATTCTGAAACTGCTATCTTCTTTCATTCTCTGATATAAATAGATAATATGCATTACATTTAATAACTGTCTCTTGTAAGCATGTAATCTCTTAACCTGAATATCAAAGATAGAATTAACATCTACATCAATACCATTATGTTCCTTAATATAATCTGCAAGAATCTGTTTTCTCTGCTGTTTTACATTGTAGAATTTACTCTGAGTAATTGAGTCTTCTACAAATGGTGCTAATTTCTGTAAATCATCAGGTCTATGCATCCAGCTATCCCCGATTGATTCATTGATTAATGAAGTTAACTGTGGGTTACAATATGCAAGCCATCTTCTATGAGTCACACCATTTGTTTTATTGTTGAACTTGTTAGGATATAAAGTATCGAAATCCTTCATTTCTCTTTCTTTTAAGATGTCAGAGTGAAGCTGTGCTACACCATTAACACTAAATGAACCTGCAATCGCAAGTCTAGCCATATGTACCTGACCATCTTTAATGATCATAACTCTCTGTAATAAGTCATTATCATTTTCAGTCTGCTGTTTTACGAAGCCAATGAAACGTCTATTGATTTCTTCAATGATCTGATAAACTCTTGGTAATAAGTCTCTCATCATATCAACAGGCCATTTTTCTAATGCTTCAGCAAGGATTGTATGGTTTGTATAAGCACAAGTCTTACATACGATATTCCATGCATCATCCCATTCCATTCCATAATCATCAATAAATACACGCATTAATTCAGGAATAACTAATACTGGATGTGTATCATTTAACTGAATAACGTTCTTTTCATGGAAGTTAGTTAAATCAGGATATACTCTTAAATGTGCACGAATAATTGAATTAATACCAGCACATACAAAGAAATACTGCTGTTTTAAACGTAATACTCTACCAGCATGAGTAGAATCATCAGGATATAATGTCTGACAGATATCATTCACTTCCTGAGCATACTGACGGAAATCTTTATTTGTAGGAATGTTTTCACTAGGTTCAGCTTTCCATAATCTTAATGTATTAGTCACCTTAGTATCATTACCAACAATTGGCATATCATAAGGAACAGCACGTACTGCTTCATAATCTACATGCTTCCATCCACCAGTTGCATCATCCCAGATTACTTTACCCCAGAATTTAACTTCTGTTGCATGCTTAGGTTTTCTTACTTCCCACATATTACCTAAACGTAACCACTGGTCTGGTACTTCTACCTGATATCCATTTTCAATCTTCTGTTTGAAGAAACCATAATCATAACGAATAGTATTACCGAAAGCTGGATAAGATAAAGAAGCTAAAGAATCCATGAAGCAGGCAGCAAGACGGCCTAAACCACCATTACCTAAACCAGCATCCGATTCTAATTCTTCTAGATCATGGATATTAATACCATAATCAGCAAGACCTTCTTTTGCAATTTCATAAATACCTAAGTTCATCATATTGTTGACTAATAGACGACCAACTAAGAATTCCATTGAGAAATAGTGAACCTGTTTCTGCTGCTTAGCCTGAACGGCCATCTTTGTCATAGCCCAGTTAACAGATGCATAGTCACGTACCATAGTTTCAAGAACCATGAACTTTTCTGTTAAATGTGCCTCTTCTACTGTACGACCATATGACTCAATGATTCGCTTAGAAAATTCATATTTAAATTCTTCTTTTGTATTAAACATTTACTACTTTCCTTCCTTTACAACACTTTTCTTTGTCTTCTTCTCCTTAGAAGACGCTTTTTTAGCTGGTTTATGGTATTCAAATACCACCGCGCTAAATGGCGCTAATTTCACATGAATACTCTGTGCTTCATTGATACAAGTACCTTTCTTTGATCTTAAAGCACGTGTATTTGTGTAATTAGAACCGTTATAACTATCTTTATCTGTATTCAAGATTTCTTTATAGCTTCCAGCAAACGGTACTGGTACAGCATAATTCTCATGACTATTACCAATAAAGTTAGCGACTACAACTAAACAGTTGCCTTTCTTATCAAATCGAGCATATGAGAATACGCTCTGATTATGATCATCTACAACCAGCCATTTAAATCCTTCTGGATCATAATCCATACTATAAAGAGCTGGATGTTCTTCAACCATCTTATTTAAATCCTGCATAAAATGATGGAAAGAATCATGCTGTGGATATTCTAAGATATTCCAAGCCAATGCTTTTCTTTCATCCCATTCCTTGTATTCACCTAATTCATTACCCATGAAATTAAGCTTCTTACCAGGATGAGTCATCATATATGTATATAAAGCTTTTGCCTGTGCGAACTTGTCTCCATCAAGTCCCCACATCTTATTTAAAATAGTTGCTTTACCATGAACCACTTCATCATGTGAGAATGGTAAAATAAATCTTTCTGAATAGAAATACATCATTGAGAAAGTTAAGAGATTATGATCATATTGACGATAAACTGGATCTTCTTTGAAATACTTCAATGTATCATTCATCCAGCCCATATCCCACTTATAATCAAATCCTAAACCGCCATCCTTAACTGGTTTAGTAACATATGGGAAATCCGTTGAGTCTTCTGCAATAGTCATAACTGCAGGATATCTTTCATGAATCTGTTCATTCATAGTCTTTAAGAACTCTAAAGCCCCATTGTTTGTACCAAAGTCTTTATTACCTTTCCAGTAAATAAGGTTGCTGACAGCATCAAAACGAATACCATCAATATGGAATTCTTCTGCCCAGAAATGAACAGCACTCTTTAAGAATGAACGTACAGTATCTTTTGTCACATCAAAATAAACTGAATCCCATTCAGAATAACGGTTATTCACATCTGCATATTCATAAACCCAGCCCCCATCAAACTGATAAAGACCATGTCCATCTTTAACAAAATGAGCAGGCACGAAGTCCATAATGACACCTATACCTTCTTTATGACACGCATTAATGAAATCCTTTAACTGTTTTGGATGTCCATAACGACTTGTTGCACTAAAATAACCTGTTGCCTGATATCCCCAGGAACCATCAAATGGGAACTCATTTAAAGGCATTACTTCAATATGTGTATAGCCCATCTTCTTTACATAAGGAATGATTTCATCAATCATTTCTTCATATGAATAGAACTCTCCGTCACTTGTGTCTGTAAATTCCTTTTTCATCTTCCAAGAACCAAGATTCGCTTCATAGATATTCATGTTACGATCATAGTTATTAGAACGTGACTTCATCCATCTAGAATCATGCCAGCGATAGCCTTCTAAGTTATATACCTTAGATGCTGTACCTGGTCTAATTTCACTGAAAAAGGCATATGGATCTGCACGATCAACAATAGCACCAGAAGGTGTTTCAATTCTATATTTATAAAGGTCATACTGCTTTAGCCCTTCAATATAGAGAGTCCACACACCTCCATCATTATATCTCTCCATATAATGTTGTGTTCCGTCCCAGTTATTAAAATTACCTACAACCTGAACACTTCTTGCATGTGGTGCATATACTGTAAAGCGAACGCCCTTTTTATCCGGATGAGCACCGAATACCTTATATGCCTCTAAACACTTTCCTTCAAAAAACAATTTTATCAAGAAATTATCTAACATACCTATATGTCTCCCTTCATGAACTTCATTATACATTAAATATGACCAAAATTCATTCATTTCAGACAATATAGGCAAAAAAATGTAAACGGTTACTTGATTGTAATGTCTTGAATATTATTTAATACGACAGAAACTGTTCCATCAGGGTTTTCTTTCTTTTCAAAAGTAGATCCATTCACATATTCATCTACTGGCATAGTAATCTGAATATTTTCATCAAGAGTAATCTTTACAACCTCAACAGAACGTCCTAAAGCATTTAAAGAAATTGTATCATCTTCACCAATCCCAAGATCTTTCATCATCGTTTCTGATTCTTCCTGAGCCTGATAATCTCTTTCCATGACCTTACGAACGACTTCAATTGGTTTAACGAGTTCACCCATCTGTGTTCTTTCTAATATTTCCTGCTTCACAAGTGGAAGTGCTTCTTTATCATTCACATGATAAATATCGTCAATCTTATTTACTACTTTCTTCATAGTAGAAATCTTCTGACGATCAGTTAACTTCTCTTCACCCTTGATCCACTGACTATTTAAATAAGTATCCATCTTACCATCAATGAGATACTTCTTTTCAATAAGAGAAAGTTTCTTGTGGTCTGTATCTATAATAATGGCTTCATCAACTGCTGTACCAATCTGAGGAAGAACCTGTCTTCTTGTAATACGGACATTTTCCTCTTCTACAAGAGATACAGAATTATACTTATAATTAAGCTTTAAAGCAGCAATAATATGCACACCATCACGATAGCAGTCCACATAAAGAATATTACTATTAGGCATTTCTTCAATCACTGAACCGAGTGCAAAGAACTTTTCACTAATTTCCTTTGCCTGTTTCTTGAATTCTTCATCATCTTCAAGCATCTTATCAGCACGAAGTAATAATTCATGAAGTGAAGGCACAACAAGTTCTTTAATAGTTGGACTGTATAAAGCTTTTTCTACTTTTTTATGATAATATTCCTGAGTTGTATCATTTAATACACAAAAGTCTTCACTTAAATATATTTTACGATGTTCAAAATCAAGCATATGCATCATAATCTTATTAATAATAATAGTGTTCATTTAATTTCTCCTCTATTCTTCGATTTTTATCGAATGATAGTGCTCCCCCAAAAGTAAAAAAACTTATACCATCAATTTCATATACTTGACCACGCATTAGATGATATACAGATTGTGATATTTTATGAACCTTTCCGCCGTTCCATACACTTACTGGTATCGAATTAAGCAATTTGAAATTTTCGTGATTTCCATCTACAAACAATACTGTATAAGGAAGATACGAATATAGGTTAACTATTGACGACGCCTGTATTTCGTCAAATAAAACACCACAATCCCCCGTAATAATTAGATAATCTTGTTTCGTAAGATTACCAAGCTTTGGAGATAATAATTTATAAAAGTCATTTATACCATGTGTATCGCCTGTAATATAAATCATTGCTTACCAACTCCTTAGATATTTCTGTTATGTAAAATATTTTGTTATGCTTTCAACAAATTGTAAACCACATAATTGTTTCTATTCATTCAAAAATATTATTTTCTTACTCTAACTACTTTAGGAACACCAATCAACTCAAATAATTTTTTATTTTCTTTTAGCAAAGATAACCATCCGTTTGGTCGTGGTAAATATTCTTGATTACTACAATAACTTCCATATCTTTTTCCATTATTATAAATAATGCTCAATCCCCATCCTGGGGTATCTATACCTAAAGGAATATTTACTGGTCTTTTCCACTTAAAAGCACCGATATCTTTCAGTGCTTTTAAATATTGATCAAATATTAGCTTGGAAATTATTATTGTACTTTCTTTAAAATATTCATCACATACACTACTGGAAGGATAATATATTTCCTCAAAGTCTGAATCATCTGTGCTTATAGCGGCATAGCATTCAGAAGAATAATTTGACAAACGATGTATAGCAAACCAACTTTTTGTGGCACCAGATGGTCCTCCAAAGTATTCGTAAAATCTCACAGAAGTCACACATTGTCGACATAAATCAAATATTCTGTTCCTGGGTCTAACTGAATGTGTTATAAATAAAACAAACTCCCTGAAAAGATCCCAATCAGGAGGATATACTTCATCTCCAGTATAAAACCAGCCGTTCCACCATTCAGTCAATTGAATTGTTACTTGCCAATCATGCTCATACAAATCGCCATAACACTTTGTCCAGTTTTGGAAATTGATTTTTTTCAATAATTCAAGAGATTCAGCTACTATTTTTCGTTCTAAAAGAAACATTTGGTCTTTCTTCTTAGGATGGTAATAATCACACCCACCTATTGTAACCAAAAATAAAACTTCTTCATTTCTAGAACATGGTCTTAGAAAAAATCTAAAATCACTACTCTTCTGAGTAAATTCTATAGAAAAATTCAGATCTTTTTCAACAGAAAAAGACTGCTTGTATGGTATTCGTTGTTCAGAAATCGTTCTTTTTACAAAAGATTTTTCTTCATCTGAATGTGCTTCATTCAAATATTGTATATCTGTTTTCATTTTGTTTCTCCCTCGTGTGTCATTATAGCAAATTTCTTCTATTCCTCAACCTTTTCTTGGTCAAAGGCATCAAATTTACCATAACAATCTTTCTTGTTTTATGGTACTATTTGCTTAGGTGATTATTATGGACAACAAAAATTTTAATTTTCCAGATGATAAGATTTTCCAATATATTACATATGGTATTGTCTTAGCTTTTATTCTTTTTAATTTAGAATCAGTATGGGACTTCTTCCTTAATGCATTAGGGCTTGCAAGACCTTTCTATATTGCGATAGTCATTGCATTTGTGATTAATATTCCAATGAAACTAGTAGAAAAGCTCCTTGTGAAAGCAAAAGGTCAGTGGATGAAGAAAAATCCTGATTCAAAACTCCCAAAATTCTTATTAGAAGGTACACGTGGTATGGCAATGACCATTACTATTGTATGTATTCTATTAATACTAGTGATGTTCTTCTCTTTTATTATTCCTAGAATTGGAGAAAGCTTTTCACTCTTATTCTCTAACTTAGATAATTATGCAAAAAGACTTGCTGTTTATATTACTTCTATATGTAAGACATTTAATATTGATTATTCAGTAACAGTAGATGAAGTGCAGAAATGGTTTGCCTCTATTGATTTAAGTACAATCCTTTCTACTGCAGGAACCTTCTTAGGTGATCCTCATTTTAAGACAACAGAAGTTGTATCAAATATTGGAGGTTCTTTCATTACTGCCATCACTTCATTCTTTATGGCTCTCTATCTTCTTGCAAATAAAGAAAAACATCTTGAACAAGGCAGAAAACTTATTGCATATATATTAGGTCATAAACGTGCAGGTATAGCCTTTGATATCATGAGTGAAGCCAATCATTATTTTAATAGTTTTGTGACAGGACAGATGTTAGAAGCCACATGTTTTATGTTAGAAGTCTATATTGCGATGCGTTTATTTGGGATGCCTTTCCCTGAATTAATTGCGATTATGGCTTTCTTGTTTAGTTTTGTACCAATGTTTGGTAATTTCATTACCTTCTTTGCAGGATTAATCTTAGTAGCTGCAGCACAGAGTAAGAGTATGCTTGCCTTTGCGATTATTTATCTATGCTTACAGCAGTTTGAAGGAAATGTGGTATATCCTAAGATTGTAGGTAAGTCCGTTGGTATTGGTGGGTTATTTGTCTTACTTGGTATTACGATATTTGGTAATTTATGGGGTGTTATTGGCGTACTTATTGGTGTACCTCTTACTGCCCTTATTTATGCCGTTATCTCTAGAATCATTAATATCGGACTCTATCAGAAACATATAGAAGTCACATACAATAACCTCTATAAATTAGATGAAGATGGAAATCGTTTAGAAAATAAAGTCAAACCAAAAAAGGATTCCTCTATTTAACAGGAATCCAAATATTGTGCCAGTTAAAGTATTCTTCTTCTGGTTTCCACATAGAAACAATCTGAGTAAAGATATCACCATCTAACTCTAGATTGTTTTTTTTTCATATATTCAAAAGCAGGTTCTAATACTTCATAAGTGAGTATTTGTGAAGAACGTGAGGAGAAACTCATATAAAGACAAGTTCTAGGAGGATAGTAATGCACATACTCTGTTTCTTTAATATCAAATAATGATGCAAACTGTTCTTCTATCCCAATTCCAAAATAGAAATCTTTATTTTCTGTTTCTATATGTTCTTTTGGGAATAATGCGGTAGAGAAAATAAAAGGAACATATTGTGTAAACTGCTTCAATTCTTCTTTTTCCTGTTCACTCAAATCCAGAGTATAACATTTCTGTGTATCTATACGAAAAATACCAGGGCTTGTTCTTAGAGTGAGGTTCTTTTCTTCAAAGTTATTAATGAGAGCTCTATTGGTACGCATCTTCTTTAAAAGATTCATATTATAGATGATATTCTGTTCAATGATTTTTTCCTGGTTATCTAATACATCATCTATTTCTTCTAATGTGCGCTTCTGAAGGATTTTAGATGTTTCATCAATTGAAAGTCCAAAACCTAAATAACAGCGTGCACGAATGATCATATGAAGATCCCAGGTTGTATAGTAGCGATAGTTTGTCTTTTCATCATGAATAGGAGCAATGATTCCTTTTCTCTCATAATAACGTATTGTTTCTGGTGTAATACCTAATATTTTCGCAAGTTCTCCAATTGTATAAGTATTATACATTTCAGCCCCTCCTTAAAACTGTTTGAGAGTTCATACCCATTATACCAAAGAAAGGCCTATCATTTATGCTTATTTTAAGCAAATTTAGACTATTGACTCTCAAACCATTTGAGACTCTATAATCAACTTGTAAATTTTTTAACAAAGGGAGAGAAACGAAATGGATGAAAGAAAAGTAGTTTTGATCACTGGCGGAGCCATGGGTCAAGGACGTGCACATGCATATAAATATGCAGAAAATGGATTTGATATTGTATTAGCTGATATGCAGGAACCAACAAGTGAAGCATTTAAAGAAACAATCGCACATTGTGAATTATTAGGTGCAAAAGTACTTGCTGTTAAGGCAAACATCACTTCTACAGAAGATATGGAAAACTTATTCAAGAGTGCATGGGATACTTTTGGACGTATTGACGTTGTCATTGCGAACGCAGGAGTTATTAACTTTGCCTACACTTGGGAACTAACAGATGAACAGGTAGAAAAAGTCATCAACATTAACCTTATCGGTACTTGGCGTACAGATAAGTATGCAGCACAGTATATGTTGAAACAGGGATTTGGTCGTATTATTAATATTTCTTCTACTTCAGGATTATATGGCACACCAAAGCTTGCAACATATTGTATGAGTAAATGGGGAATCTTAGGATTAACTAAGACACTTGCGAAAGAAGTAGGTTCTAAGGGTATTATCGTGAATGCATTATGTCCTACAAAAGTTAAAACACCTATGTGTGAAACAATGGAATATGTACAGTTTATTAATGATTTAACAGGTAAAGATTTCAAATCTGTTGAAGAAATGTACAATGGCGTACCATTCCTTGATGTAGAAGATATTTCTTCTATGGTTTATTGGTTAGGTACTAGCCGTGAAGCGGGTAAATTTAATGGCCGTGAAGTCGCTTTAGACTTAGGTACATTACAGTAGGAGGATTATTATGAATATTACGAAAGCAACACGCTGGCGTGTGTTTGCAGGAGTATGGATTCAGTCTTTATTCACTTCTGCCACTTCCTTCTTCAGTTTATTCTGTTTGCCATTATGTAATCAGTTTGGATGGAGTACTTCTGATTTCTCAATGGCTTATACTATTTATATGTTTATTTATTGTGCTGTAGGCTTTATCGGTGGTATCTTAGCTGAAAAGTTACAGCCTAGAGTGGCTATCTATATGGGTCTTGCATTATTTGCAGGTGGATGGGTATTAACAGGTTTTGCGAATACAATCCCATTCTTATATGTAGCTTATGGTGTGATTGCCGGAGCTGGGGCTGGTATGATCTATCCAGCATGTCTTCCAACCGCTTTAAAATGGTTCCCTGACAAGAGTGGTTCTATTTCTGGTTTAGTACAGGCAGGAGCTGCATGTGGACCATTCATTATGTCACCAGTGGCTCAGATGCTTATCTCTACATATGGTGCACAGACTGCATGTAAGATTCTTGGTGTGATCTTCTTAATTGGTGTTGGTGCTGTTGCTTGGATGATCGTACCTTGTCCTGATGGATGGACTCCTGAAGGATGGACACCATCAACTACACAATCTAAAGAATTAAATACAAAAGACTATAACATCCCACAGATGGTTAAAACGCCTATCTTCTGGGTATTAGTAGTAATGTTTATCTTTGCGAATGCAGCAGGAACTATGATGGTATCTGCTACTTCACCTATCGCTCAGAAACAGATTGGTTTAAATGCAATGAGTGCAGCACTTTGTGTATCACTTATGACTTTATTTAATATGTTTGGTCGTATCTCATTTGGTTTTATCTATGATAAATTAAAGGGATGGAACTCACTTATTCTTGTATTACTTATTAATGGTATCTCAATGTTGATGTTAACTATGGCTCATTCTTATGCCTACTTCATCTTATGTATTGCCTTAGTAGGATTCTCATTTGGTGGATTACTTGTTGTATTTGCACCTATGGTTAAGATCATCTTTGGTTCTAAGTTCTATAACAGAAACTATGGTTTAATCTTTATTGGCTATGGTATAGGTGCTTTTGTAGGTCCTAAGATTTCAGCAAGTTTCTTTGATGCCACTGGATCTTATGTAATGGGTTATATTGGTTCAGCTATTCTTGCTGCACTTGCGATTGTATTAGTACTAGTAGCTAAGAAATTACAAAAAAGCATGAACTAACATTAAAACGACACTTGATTGTGTCGTTTTTTAATCGTAATAATTCATAATCACTTACCTCGTGGCTAAATATAGATTACAATATAGCCACAAGAAAGGAGCTGCTTGTATGAAGCTTATTCCAATGCGTAATTTAAAAAATACAGTTGAAGTAGAACATCGCTGTGCAGAAGAAAACGGTCCTGTATTCGTAACCAAGAATGGATACGGCAGATTGGTTGTTATGGATATCGATTACTATGAAAAAACTATGAGAAAGATGGATGAAGCAACAACAATCCTGGATGGTTTGAAAGATGTGAAATCTGGAAACACAGTAGAGGGAGAAACTGCAATATCTAAAATAAGGAGCAAGTATGGCATCTAAATTTGGTTTATTCTTTATTAGTTATGATATCAGTGCTTTTGTAGGACTTAAGATTTCACAAACTACTTTGATGCCATTGAATCTTATATAATGGATTATATCAGTACAGCTACTCTGCGATTGTATTAGTACTTGTCACTAAGAAGTTACAGAAAACTATGAACTAACATTAAAACGACACTTGATTATGTCGTTTTTTCATAGTTCCTTTATTTCTTCTATTGCATAGAGAGGAAGATTAATAAGCCAATCTTCTTTTCTATAATCAGACATAGAAGTACGAACACAAATATCTGGAGAAAACTTTTCACTATATGTTTTAAGACTCTTCGCCCTTAAATTTTCTTCTGCTTTGACTTCTATTGGAATAATCTGATTGTCTCTATCTACCACAAAGTCTATTTCACAGTTTCCTCTTTCGTTTGTATAATAATATATATTCAAATCTTCTATTGTCTTGAGTTGTTGGCATACATATTGTCCAGTCAGTGCACCTTTAAATTCCACAAATAAATTATTACCTTCAATAAGCGTCTTTTGTTTCAAACCAGTCATGCACCCTAAAAGCCCTACATCTAATAAATAAATTTTAAAAGCCTTTAAATCTTCATACGCCTTTAAAGGTATACCCGCTTGATTTACACGACTAATTTTATGTATTAATCCACAATCAGATAGCCACATAATAGCTGTTTCATATTCTTTAGCACGCGCACCAGTACGAACAAGACCATATATAAATTTTTTATTTTCCTTAGCTAGCTGTGATGGAATACTATTCCAAAGCATCCTTATTTTAGGAACAATTTCATTAGGTGCATGTTTAGAAAAATCCTGTTCATAAGCGAATAGAATTTTTCTCTGAATATTACGCACTTCATTATAATCATTATAATTTGCAAAAAATTGGACAGCTTCTGGCATCCCACCCACATAATAATACTGTTTCAACGCATCAATATATGTCTGCTTAAAACTGTTGATCATTTGATAATTCTGTTGATCAAGTAGTTCTACAAATCGTTCTTTACCTGTAGCCATTAAAAACTCTTTAAAATTAAGAGGATAAAGATTCATAAAATCCACTTTCCCTACCGGGAATGATGTACCTTGATGAAGCGCGATACCTAAAAGCAAACCTGCACATATAATATGATATTCAGGTGCATTTTCATAAAAGTATTTTAACGAAGATAATGCTTGCGGAACTTCTTGAATTTCATCAAATATAAGAAGCGTGTTATCTGGATCAATTTTCTGACCACTATACAATTCAATCCCAGTTATTAAACGATTTGTATCTAAATCATAAAAGAATAAGTCAGACATTGTTGTATTTGAATCAAAATTAATATAGATAGTCTGATTATATGCTTTCTCTCCAAATTCTTTCATCAGCCACGTTTTTCCAACCTGTCTAGCACCTTCAATAATCAAAGGTTTACGATTTGGCTTTTCTTTCCATCTAAATAATTTTTTTATAGCTAAACGATACATATAGACACCCCCTCGTTTTACTTTATTATAACACTTTTTACAGTGAATAATTGAATTACTATACACTTTTTACAGTGAAAAAGTGTGTTACCTCTACACTTTTTACAGCGAAAAAATGTGTTATCACTACACTTTTTACAACGAATAAGTGTAGTGGTTTACATTTTTAGAGCCTAAAAAAAGACTATCACACATAAGTGTCATAGTCTTTTGATGTTATAATTTGAAGTTTGCTGCGTCTTTCTTGAACTGTTCAACATCTTCATCAGTACCTAATACAAAGTGTGTTTCAGTAATCTGATGCTGAGTACCAGCATTATAATCAAGACCGCTTGTTTCATAATCATAAGAGAATGATTTTCTTACCTTCTCTACTCTTGGGTTAGAATGAGGGATGGCAGATAATAATGATCTTGTATATGGATGGAGAGGATTACTAAAGATTTCATCTGCAGTTCCTGTTTCTACTAAGTGACCTAAATGTAATACACCAATTCTATCAGAGATGTATTTAACCATTGATAAGTCATGAGCGATAAATAAGTAAGCAGCACCTGTTTCTTTCTGCATCTTCTTCATTAGGTTTACAACCTGTGCCTGAATAGATACGTCTAGGGCTGAGATTGCTTCATCGGCAATGATTAGATCAGGGTTCATAATTAAGGCTCTTGCGATACCAATACGCTGTCTCTGACCACCAGAGAACTGGTGTGGGAAACGGTTCGCATGTTCTTTTGATAAACCTACCATTTCAAGAATCTTATAAACCTTTTCTTCTCTTTCTTTTTCATCTTTATAATCATGATGAATATCAAGACCCTGAGCAATAATATCAATAACCTTCTTACGAGGGTTTAAACAAGCCATTGGATCCTGGAAAATCATAGCCATCTTAGTACGTAATGTCTTAAGAGCTTTCTTAGACATCTTACCAGTGATATCTTCACCTTCGAAGATGATCTGACCATCAGTTGGATCATATAATCTAATAATGGCACGACCAGTAGTAGATTTACCTGAACCAGATTCACCTACTAAGCCATATGTTTCACCTGGCATGATTTTGAATGAAATACCATCAACGGCTTTTACAGTAAACTTTCTAGTTGGATAGAAATACTGTTTTAAATTCTTGACTTCAAGAATTGGAGTCTGACTATTCTTGTCCATTACTTGGTACACCTTCTTTCATCATGTTATCGATTCTCTTTCTTAATGCTTCAGGCATTTCTACCTTTGGCGCATTTGGATGCATTAACCAGCTGGCTACCTTATGAGTTGTAGAACCTTCTACTTTGAACATAGGTGGTTCAATTCTCTTATCGATATTTAATGCATATTTATTACGTGGTGCGAATGCATCACCTTTGATTTCTTTTGTAACGTTTGGTGGTGAACCAGGAATTGTATATAATTCTGGATCATCAGTATTTAAATCAGGCATTGCTGATAAAAGACCCCAAGTATATGGATGTAAAGGTCTGTAGAAGATATCTTCGATAGAGCCTGTTTCTACAATCTTACCTGCATACATAACGTTTACGAAGTCAGCTACCTTAGCAACTACACCTAAGTCATGTGTGATATAAATAACTGAAATACCTTTTTTCTTCTGTAAGTCCTGAATTAATTCAAGGATCTTAGCCTGGATAGTTACATCTAAGGCTGTTGTAGGTTCGTCACAGATTAATACATATGGATCACATGATAAAGCGATTGCGATAACAACACGCTGTCTCATACCACCAGATAACTGATGAGGATAATTCTTCATACGTTTTTCTGCGTTAGTGATTCCTACTTCTTCAAGAAGTTCTACAGCCTTTTTATATGCGTCTTCTTTAGATGTTCCATAATGATACATCATTGGTTCCATGATCTGTTTACCAATTGTCATTGTTGGGTCTAGAGAAGTCATCGGATCCTGGAAGACCATCGCAATCTTACGACCACGGATTTCCTTCTGGATTTCCTTTTCTGTCATCTTAGTAATATCTACTGTATGTTTTTCATCAGTATCTGGATCATGCCAAGTATAGTCGATTGAACCACTTTCAATACTACCATTCTTAGCTAAGATACCCATGATAGCTTTTGTAGTAACTGATTTACCTGAACCAGATTCACCTACAATCGCAATTGTTTCTCCCTTATAAAGGTCTAAGTTAACACCACGGATGGCATTCACTTTCTTACCTTCAATCTTAAAGGAGATATTTAAGTCTCTGATTTTTAAAATTCTTTCTCTGTCAGCCATAATTACATCTCCTTCATAGTAGGATCAAGTGCATCTCTTAAACCATCACCTAATAAGTTGAATCCTAACATTAATACTGCAAGGATAATAGCTGGGATAGTCATCTGAGTTGGATATACTGTGAATACTTCGAAACCTGAGTTGATCAAAGTACCAAGTGAAGCCTGAGGAACAGTTAAACCTAAACCAACGAATGCTAGATATGCTTCATAGAAGATTGCGTTTGGGATAGTCATCATAGACATGATGATTAACTGACCAAAGATGTTTGGTAAGATTTCCTTGAATAAGATAAAGATATTGCTTGCACCTAATGTTCTAGAAGCAAGAATGAATTCATCTTCCTTGATTTTTAATACCTGTGCTCTTGTGATACGAGACATAGGAATCCATTCAGTGAAGATTAATGCAAGAATAACGGTATATAAAGAAGGCTTTAATACTGTTAAAAGAATAGTTAATACTACGAGTGTTGGGATAGAGTTGATGATTTCCTGAATTCTCTGAAGGACAGAGTCAACCAAACCACCAAAGTAACCAGAAATTAAACCATAAGTCATACCAACTACGATATCAATAACTACTGCAACTAATGCGATAATTAATGAAATACGAGTACCCTGCCATGTTCTTACGAACAAGTCACGGCCATATTTATCAGTACCGAAGAAATGAGTACCATTTGGAAGAACATTCGCAATACTTGTATCAATTGCATCATATTTCCAATGAGAAATCATTGGTACAAAGATAGCAAGTAAAGCAATGATAATAATACAAGCTAAACCAAAGATTGCACCTTTGTTCTGAGTAAAACGGTAAACAACGTCTTTCCAAGCAGGTCTTGCAGGAGCAACTTCATCAATGTTGATATTCTGTTTATCACCGATAAACTCAAAATCATCTGGCAAAAATTCATACTTCTTGTCATCCATCTTAGTTGTCCCCCTTTCCTAAACGGATACGTGGATCGATAATACCATAAGATACATCGATTACTAACATCATAACGATATACATGAATGCATATAAGAATGAACATGCAACGATGATGTTGTAGTCATTGGCACGGATACTGTTAATTAATAGCTTACCTAAACCTGGTACAGAACAGATCTGTTCTACTACCATTGTACCAGTCATCAAGTTAACTAGGATTGGACCTAAGATAGTGATTACTGGGATTAAGGCATTACGTAATGCATGCTTGAAGATTAATGTCTTACGATCTAAACCTTTAGCCATTGCAAGAGTCATATATTCACTATTTAATACAGAAATCATTTCTGTACGAGTGAAACGTGCTACGTTGGCAATAACGCTCATAGATAAAGCGATAACTGGCAATATAGATGAGAAGATCGGATTCATATCATCATACATTGTTGGTAAGATGCGAAGATCATTACTGAACAAGATGACAAGTAATAATGCGAATACGAATGATGGGATAGATACACCTAAGATAGAAATAATAGTTGCGATTGTATCCCAAATAGTGTTCTTGTTTAATGCAGCAACGATACCAAGTAACATACCTACTAATGTACCTAAGATACATGCAGCAATACCATAAGCAAATGAGATCTTAGCTGCGTCAAATACTAATTCAGAAACATTCTGATCTTTGTATAAAACGTAAGAAACACCGAAGTCGCCTGATAACATATTCTTTAAGTATGTACCATACTGTACAAGAACTGGCTTATCAAGACCATATTTTGCCATAATGACTTTCTGCTGTTCTGGACTCAACTTTTCTGAGTTGAATGGAGAACCTGGCATACAACGAGTCATAATGAACAGAACTGTAAGTATAACAAATAGAGTAATTGCGGAAATAAGCAATCTCTTTAAGATATACCTAATCATGGATTTGTCCATATAAATATCACACCTTTCATTTAAAAAAGAAGAACACATTATAGCAAGAGCTATAATGTGTTTATTCTCACTATGTTCTGTTTATTCTTATTTAATAGTTACGTATTTGAATGTATAAGGAACACCAACTGCTGAATGAACAAGTCCTTTTACATTCTTAGCCTTTAATGCTGCAGCACCCTTTTCGAATACTGGAATATAAGCTAAATCATCAAGTGCAGTCTTTTCTACCTGAGTCATTAAGTCCCAACGTTTATTTACGTCTGATTCAGTCTGAACCTGTTTCATTAATGAATCAACCTTTGCATTGCTGTACTTACCAAAGTTATTTGAGTTACCAGTCAAGAATAAGTTTAAGTAAGTTGTTGGATCAGCATAGTCTGGACCCCAACGAGTACATGCAATCTCGTAAGTACCATGTTCTTCTCTGTTGTAGATTCTGTCTTTCTTAACAGTTGCAACCATGTTTACCTTTAAGCCTTTTAACTTAGTGAATGAACCCTGTAAGTATTCAGCCATAGTATCCATTGGTGACTCATCAGTACCATATAATAAATCAACTGTGATTGTATCAGTACCTAATTCTTTCTTAGCTGCATCTAAGTATTCCTGAGCCTTCTTAACATCGTAACCTACAAGAACACCTGCATCATCACGGAAGTCTTTACCAGCTGGGCTCTTAGATAACTGTGATGGAACCATACCAGTAGCAGCTCTAGAACCATCCTTTAAGACGTTTTCACATAAATCTTTTCTGTTGATTGCATAAGATAATGCTTCTCTTACGTTCTTATCAGCAAGAGTCTTAACTTGGAAGTTTAAGTTTAAGTAGAATAAGAAACCTTCATTGAATGTTGTGAAAGTATCTTTACCTTTATACTTATCTACTAATGTAGAGTTGATTGTTGCATAGTCAACTTTGCCATTGTCAAAGTTCTGAGCAGCAGTCTTAGGATCCTGTACTAAGTACATTTCAAGATTCTTAGTTGCTACTGTTTTAGCATCATAGTACTTATCGTTCTTAGTGAATGTTGCTTTGTTTCCCTTAACCCACTTAGTCATCTTATAAGCACCATTTGATAATGTATATTCTGGCTTAGTACCATAGTTCTTACCACATTTTTCAACGAACTTTTCGTTCTGTGGGAAGTAACATGGGAATGCCATTAAGTCTGTAAAATATGGAACTTTGTTTTCAAGTTCTACTACTAAAGTCTTATCATCTTTAGCTGTAACACCAAGAGTAGCCATCTGTTCATCAGTTGCATTAGCACCTAATTCCATAAGTGCATCTGCATTCTTAACTGAAGCACCTCCGTTACCTAACATATAAGCATAGTTACCAGCATCTTTGATGATCTTACGCCAAGAATAAACGAAGTCATTTGCAGTAACCTTATCACCATTTGACCACTTTGCATCTCTTAAGTGGAATGTATAAGTCTTACCATCATCACTTACATCCCAGCTCTTAGCAATTGCAGGTGCAGTCTTACCTTTTTCATTAACGGCTGTTAAACCATCTGTAATAGCGTGAATTGCGTTGAATGACATACCATCATCAACGACTGTAGAATCCATACCCTGAATATCTAATTCACTTGCAAATCTGAATGTATCAGTATCTGTCTTAGAACCACAGCCAGCTAACATTCCTGCAGCAGTTGCAGCGGTAAGCAATACTTTTACTGTTTTACCTGTTTTCATATATTCTCCTCCTGTAGTATTTTGTTTTCTACTATGGTGATAAGTTTAGTCTAAAAATTGTATACTGTCAACATAATTTCACATATTTTTTTTGTATTTTAATGACAATTTATAGTTTTATTCATGTATTTACTAAATTCTATACAATTGTGTCTATTTTTTAGTAACTTTTTATCACTTCGATAATGAATTGTACTAAATTCTGTACAATATTTTAAATTGTAAAGGACGTATGCACAAAAAAATGAACAATACAATTTGTATTGTTCACCTTTATTATTTTGTATGTTCGAGCTTGATTTGATAGTCCTGAAGAGCTTCTTCACCATAAGCTTTCGCATTCGATTCATTGATCTGATTGTAGTATTTTGCTTTATTTGTGACTTTGGTAGAGAACTCTTTCTTATAGATCGCAATAGTACGATAGTCTAATAGCTTATTGTAGTCACCACTCATTGTGTCATAGGAATCAACAAGGGCATATTCATAGGCATGATATGTACTATGAAGTAATGCTTCTAAGAGAGTTGTAGAAGATGCATGGTTTAATTGACTGATTTCAAAAGTGATTTCTTTTGATTTGTTATTATATTGTGCATAGGAATGTGAAAGACCACTACCAGCTCCTACCTTGATTCTAAATGGTATACCTAAATAATCTCTTTCGTTATTGCATATTGTCTGTAAGGTATTAAGCTTCTCTTTACGTGTAAGTTTGGACCAGTGATGTAAGTTCTTTAAAGATTTTTCATCATATTTTCTCATATAGACATCTGTATTGTTTGTAATCTTAGTAGATGATTGAATGATAGAAGAACCAAATAAAGTAAAGCTTAATACAATGACAAGTGATAAGAGAGAAGCCAAACCAATCACAAGCTGTGATTTTTCTAATAATGAGTTATAGTTTCTTCTTTTGACTTTAAATAAATATAAACCGATGTAAATAATATTAAGTGTAATAAGTATTCCCCATACTAATCCAATAGGTAGTGTAAGAAGTGGCATATATGCGATTGTAGTATAAATACCAAAAGGCATAAGCACATTAAGTGCTATACTTAAATAATTTCTTCTGTCATCTTTCTCAAAGTAAATGAGTCCAAAGCTAAGTATTGTAAGTAAGAATAAAACAAGTTTGGATTGGAGTAATGAGCAGCCTGGGATGACTTTGAATATAAATAAACAGAATATAACAAGAGTAATGAAATATACTCCTACAGATCTTATGATGAATTGTTTAAGTGTTAATGTATTATGTTGTTTCATGGGTTACCCCTCCCTTTTTATTTATTTTAAAGGAAACTGTAACAAAAAGAAAGCCAGAGTTGATTCTGGCTTACATAATAAGTTTCTTCTTTTTTACTACAAGATAAGCAATCACAATAGATGCTGAAGTCACAGCCCAGCTGACTGGATATACGACCAATACTGACTGGAATGTCTGTACTCTAGCAAAGATGATAAAGATCCAGGCCAATCTTAGAGCGCAAGTGAAGACAATACAGAGAACTGTAGAAATCATTGGATTACCTAGTCCTCTGAGTGCACCTGACATGATTTCTATTGTCATATTGAGCACTTCAAATGTAACGACAATAGAAATACGTATACAGGCTATTTTCACAATGGCAGGATCTGATGTAAAGATTCCTGCTAGGACTGGTGAGAATGATACAAAGAGTGCACTGATAGCACCAGTAAAAAGTGTACCAAGTAACATACACCATCTGATAGACTGTATACAGCGTCTATAATTCTTTGCACCATAGTTTTGTGATGTAAAGGTAATAGCTGCCTGCGCAAAACCTGTAACTAAGAAATAAGAATACATTTCAAAGTTCAAGGCAACAGTAGAAGCTGCAACAATATCAGCACCTAAGCTATTAATAGCTGATTGAATGATGATATTAGAAATATTGAACAACATTCCTTGTATTGCAGCAGGAATACCTATAATAAGTATTTCTTTTGTATAGACCCATTCCATCTTCATTCTATCTAGTCTGATCTGTAATGCCCCTTCTTCTTTATACAGAATTCTAAAGAGCAATAAAGAACTCGTTGCATCAGCAATCGTAGTAGCTAAAGCTACACCAGCAACATCTAACTTAAATAAAATGACAAATGCCAAGTTCAATACAACATTGATTGTACCTGAGATAATTAAACAATAAAGTGGTCTTTTTGTATCTCCACCTGCTCTTAGTATGGCCGATTCAAAGTTATAAATAGTTAAGAAGAACATCCCTAAGAAACAGACTCTTAAGTAGAGTACGGCAAGGGGTAGTACTTCTTTTGGTGTGGACATGAGTTCTAGTAGTGGACGAGCAATGATTTCTCCAATAATAGAAACAATAAAACCAGTGATAACAGATAATACAAGTGCTGTATGAATGGCCTGGTTGGCTCTATCTTCTCTTTGTGCTCCTAAGAAACGTGAAATAATAACATTCGCTCCTACAGAGAATCCTACAAAGATAGTGATAAATAGATTAGTAATTGGTGCAGTACTCCCTACTGCTGCCAATGAATGACTTCCTGAAAACTGCCCTACAGTCGCTACATCACAGGAATTGAATAACTGCTGAATAATACTTGTAGCTGCCAAAGGCAATGCGAATGCAAGGATCTTATCCCATAATGATCCTTCTAATGGATTAATTCTTTTAGCCATAATTTCCCCCTTCTTGCCTATTCTATCTTTAAAGCACGCTTTAAGGTCAATACTATACTTATTTAAATTTTAGAATGCATTTTTTCACAATTAGAAATCTTTTTCCTATATAATTACTATGAAAGGAGATTTCCACTATGAAGAAACTATTTACAATATTATTATCGTGTATGTTAGTGTTTGGTTTAAGTGCCTGTACCAACAATAATAAGGATACAAGACAGAGTAATTCTACTAAACAAACTAATACACCAACACAAACAGAAGAATCTATTGATGAAGCATTCTATAAGGATTTAAAGAAAGCCTTAGAAGCAAGATGGAAAATCGAAGAAAATGATGCAGAACTCACAACAGAAATCTATACTCGCTATGTAGATACTGAACTGAAGTATTTAAGTAAGTATGAACATGCAGAAGATTCTTTTAAGAATCATGAGATTGGTGATGCTGCTGAGGATTATGTAGACGCATTGCTAGAGGGTAAGAAGATGGCTTATCTGATTGATAAGGATTATACTACATGGCATAGAGAACATGATGAAGATGTATTTGAAGATACGACTGAAGCTCTTTATAAGTTAAATAATATTAAGAAAATCACTTTTGAAAATGAAGAGAACCAGAAGAAGTTTGATCGTCTTGTGAAATATGGAGAAGAATATAGTAAGAGGGATGACTAATGGATAATATTGTCGTATTAAATGATGAACATGGAAATGAAGTAGAGTTTGAATATCTTGATTTGATCGAACATAATAATGAAGCATATGTTGTTTTATTACCTGTAGAGGATGATACAGATGAAGTAGTAATCTTAAGATGTGAAGAATCAGATGATGATTCTGATGAAGAAAACTATCGTTCAGTAGAAGATCAAGAATTATTGAATGAGATATTTGAAATCTTTAAAGAAAAGAATAAAGATAATTTTGATTTTGATTAAGATCGAGGGGGGCACCTGAATGGTGACCCCCCTTTTATGATGGTTCGATAAATTATTCATGCACAAATAAGTAAATACGTGCATATACGATATATATGTATTGAATATTTTCACATGTAGGACTATTATATACGCGAATTTTGATATTATTATTTATGATATGTATCAAATGAAGGTAAACACACTTAATGGTGTTTATGTATATATTTTGAAGGGAGAATTTAATCATGAAAACTTGGAAATTAGTTTCTGGAATATTATCAATCGTATTAAGCGTATTTGTATTATTCCAATCAGCATTGGCTGGTGTAGCCAATACAATGTCAGCAAATGGAGAAGCTGGAGGAAGTGCTGGATTATTTGTCGCAATTCTTTTACTTGCTGGTGGTATTGTTTCTATCTGTGTGAGAAAAAGTGTTAAAAAAGGTGGCAATATTGCATTAGTTGTATTATTTGGTTTAGCTGCTTTATTTGGATTTACTGGTGCTGGAAGTTATGGTGATTTATATATCTGGTCATTCTGGTGTTTAATTAATGCAGTACTTGCAGTTGTTGCGTTAGTGAAAATGAAAAAAAGTCTGAAGACAGCGTAATGAATTCCTCCTATTAGGAGGATTTTTTTATATCTAATAATATTTCTGATTTCATCTACCACAATATATATATCTTGTTAATCTCAATCATCTGCATCCTCCCAATACATGTTTTTATTTATACCAAGAAATATCTCATCCAAAAAATGTGAATAATAAAGGGATATGTATTATAGGTGAAGGTGGTGATAAAAATGAATTAGAAATCATAAAAGAATCATATAAATTTAAAGGAGGACTGTAACAATGGACACTTTAAAGAAGAATTATAATTCAGAGAACTTCATTCTTCTATGTAGAACCTATGAACAAGAAGAAACTATTGATTTTATTGTGAGTATCTATAAGAATAATCATCCAGATTTTTTTGAAGGTGAATGAAACTCATTCATATTTGAACTACGCTATACAGAACCATTTGAAAAAAATTTCACTGAGTTAAAGCGTCTTCAAGGATTAGCTGCCAAGTACGCTGGACGTAGAAATGAATTTCAAGGTTATATTATTATCAATTTAAGCAGTTATTTAAATCGCTCTTTTTAAGTAAATTGTTGCTTTAGGCTAACTTATTCAAAAAAATCCTATAACAATACTCGTAATATGCTACCTCAATTAAAATGGGCATAGGCATAGCTCTTGCCATTTTGTTATTGAAGATTTCTGTATCCACAATCATTCTAAGAATCACAGATGCCATTTCTTTTCTCTTGAATGTATACTTTTCCAGTTTCTTATGAAGTAGAAAATCTGATGTGAAGCTAAATTTGATGATCTAGTAGCAACATTTTTCTTAAACTGAGCTAATTAAAAAGGGAAATTAAACAGCTCATAAGTTATGTTATGAAAGGCATAAGGAAGTGTATCAACATTTCCACTACACTTTTCCTAATCTTCATTGCCTTGTGAGGAGGATACATATGTTAGAAGTAATCTTAGTAATACTTAACCTATGGTGGTTCTACAACACCAAATACTTTAAACTTTGGTCTAAAATCAAAATTGGTGATGATCAATTTTCAATTTCCATTACAGCATTAATCATATTAATCTATATAGCCATCGGTGCATTTGGTTTTGTACGATGGTACTATTATCATCGAAGACTCTAATAATGAAATACTAAGTACTGAGGTAAATAGTAAAATCAAGGGACAGCAACCGTAACATTGCTATCCCTTTAAATACGATTATTAGTTTTCTATCTTTCCCTGAATAATAAATCCATTCCAATCTTCCTGAATATATTGATTATTCTTCTTTCTGACTATTTGTCCAATAGTTTCACTTTCCTCAATTCTTTTATTGAGTTCATTGAAATTTCTTGTATATACGAAAGGATTCTTTATTTTATTCTTCATTTCTTTCTCAAAAACATCTCTCAATTCTTTGAGTTCTACTAGACCATATTCTTTTAAGTATTCCTTGGTATCCTTAAATGACTGATAGATATTGTTTGTCTGATTGTATCTTTCATAGAATGATTTCATAAATATCGCAGAATTATAGTCATCTACTTCTTCAACAGTTAGAAGCAATGTCTGGCATCCTGCAAGCTCAAAGGCACGTCTAATACCATAAATACCTTCACCACTTATATTCTCACCTAGGCCTGTATTACAAGCTGATAATACAACTAGTTCTGTACCTTTTAAATCCATATACTGTATTTCTTTGGCACTGATATAACCAGAATTATTTTCTTCTACGTTATACCCTGATAAGCATAGAATACCTCTATCCATTGGTTCCATATGTTCATTATCTAGATAGTCACCATGTGTAGAAACATGTAGTATTCTTGGTCTTTTTGTATTAAAAAAGTTATCATGGTTTGCTTGATATGAACTATATATAGTGGACCTTTCACCATAGATATCATGAATAAACATACCCTCTAGATATGAGCCATAGAGTACACCTTTTGTGTCTCCTCTGTCGTTATCTTCAGATTGCGTCCCTGAAAAGTCTGGATAGACAAAGGATACAAGCTGATCTGTGTAATTATCATCCGTATTCTTATTAAAGAGTGTTTGTACAGAACTTAGGTAGGAAATATTTAAGCAGTTAAGTATTCTTTCAAAGGATAAATTATAGAGTTTACCATCAGGACAGATATAAATATGATCATAGTCTTCAAGAGAACCAATAAATGATTCAATATCTTCATTATTAATAAATGAACCACTGATGATATCTTCATGATCAATAACACACTGTGAATACTTTCCTTTCTTTATCAGAATAATGCCATACTTAGAATTATCAAGTTCATAGAAATCAATAATCAGATTATTGTCTATCTCATGAGATACTTCTTCTAGAGATAATCTTTCACCCATTGTTTCATTGTGGAATCTATTGACATCAATCTCAAAAGAAAGGTTCTTATTGATAAAAAGATAATCTAGTAAGTCTTTGATGTTTCTTTCAAAAACACATGATTTCAACAATTTATATACATTATTGTATGATTCAAGAAAGTTTCGTCTAGAAGAGACTTCTTTTATATTAAAGGCAGTTGTCTTAAGATTATTAATGTTTTCAAAATATGTAGTCATATGCTTCTTGATAGATTGGTTATCTGTTTTTTCTTGGTAAATCTGTGAAACTAGTAGGTTTGATAATGCAAATAGAGTATTAGGATGACTCTCTCCTAGATTTTCTTTACTTGCATTGTAAACTGTGTACTGCAGTTCACATGCCTTGCCATAATCTCCTAAATAAGAATATGAACGTGCAAGATTAGTAAGTGCAATCAATATATAGGGATGATTTGTTTCTTGAACTTCTTTACATATATTATAAACTGTATTCTGTAGTTCAAATGTCTTATCATAATGTCCTAAATAAGAATAGAAGACTGCTAGATTGTTTAAAGAAGATAATGTATAAGGATGATTTGCTCCTAGAATTTCTTTGCTTGTATTATAAACTATATTCTGTAGTTCAAAAGCCTTATTATAATTTCCTAAATTAGAATAAGAGATTGCTAGATTGATTAATGAAGACAATGTATCGGGATGATTTGCTCCTAGAATTTCTTTACTTGTATTATAAACTATATTCTGTAGTTCAAAAGCCTTATTATAATTTCCTAACTCAGAGTAACCCCTAGCTAGATTGGCAAGTGCAGATAATGTATCAGGATGACTCTCCCCTAGAATTTCTTTTCTTGCATTATAAACTGTATTTCTTATTTCTAGCGCCGTATTGTAATCTCCTAAATCAGAATAAGAATTTGCTAGATTGTGTAAGGCAGATAGTGTATCAAGATGATCCTCCCCCAGAATTTCTTTGCTTGTATTATAAACTGTATTTTGTAACTCAAAGGCCTTATTATAATTTCCTAAATTAGAATAAGAAATTGCTAGATTGGCAAGTGCAGTTAATGTAGCTGAATGATTATCTCCCAAAATGTCTTTTAGCGCATTATAAACTGTATTTCTCATTTCTAGCGCCGTATTGTAATCTCCTAAATCAGAATAAGAAATTGCTAGATTGTGTAAGGCAGATAATGTGTCAAGATGTTTCTCCCCCAATATTTCTTTTCTTGCATTATAAACTGCATTTCTCATTTCTAATGCCGTATTGTAATCTCCTATATCAGAGTAAGAGCTTGCTAGATTGTGTAAGGCAGATAATGTGTCAAGATGTTTCTCCCCCAAAATTTCTTTTCTTGCATTATAAACTACGTTTCTCATTTCTAGTGCCGTATTGTAATCTCCTAAATCAGAATATAAACCTGCTAGATTGTGTAAGGCAGATAATATATCTAAATGAATTTCTTCTGAAATTTCTTTATATGCATTATATTGATTTTGTAGTTCTGACGCCTTAATATAATCCCCCGAGTCAGAATAAAAGTCCACAAGATTGTGTAAAGCAGATAACTTACCTGAAAAATTTTTTCCTAAATAATATTTATATGCATTATAAATTATATTCTGTAGTAGTTCACACCATTTATGATAATCACCTAAATGAGAATATGAGCATATTAGATTGCGTAAAACAGATAATGTTTCAGGATGACTCTCCCCCAGAATTTTTCTTCTTGCATTATAAACAGTGTTCTGTAGTTCACAGGCCTTATTATAATCTCCTAAATCACAATAAAAACTTGCCAAATTATTTAGTTCTGTTAATGTGTCCAAATGATTTTCTCCCAGAATCTCTATTAGTTTATTACACACTACAGTTTTCAGTTCAAGTGCCTTATTGTGATATCCTAGATAATTATAAAAAACTGCCAAATCAGAAAGTGCCTTTAATGTATCTAGGCTATTTTCTCCTAGAACTTCTTTACGTACATTATAAACTATGTTCTGTAGCTCACAGGCCTTTTTATAATTCCCGAAATTAGAATAACCACTTACAATTTTCTCTAAGACACCTGGTGTAAATGGATGTTTTTCTTCTATTTCACTTTTATATACATCATATGTCTTCTGGTACTCATCATTTTCTTTTATATCAATTATAATTTCTTCTTCCTCCCCTTCTTGCTTAGCAAGATCATCAATTGTAAACTTACTCATACATATCCCCCTCATTCATTAATACCATTCTCATCTAATAAAAAATAGACTTACTTATTAGGTCCATCATTTATTCCCTTCTAACCCTAATAACGCTTCTTTTCTATCTATACCACCTGCATAACCTGTTAAGCTTCCATTACTACCTAACACTCTATGACAAGGTACAATAATACTTATTCTATTATGTCCTACTGCTCCTCCTACTGCCTGAGCAGAGAATCTTTTAACACCTCTTCTTTGTGCCAATATATTCGCAATCTCTCCATAAGTCATTGTATGACCATAAGGAATATCACAAAGAATCTCCCATACTTCTTTTTGAAAATCTGTACCTATTAAATGAAGAGGAAAATCAATAGATGGCTGTTCTTTCTTAAAATAGAGATTAAGCCATCTCTTTACCTTTAGAATAAGTCCTGTTTCTTTTTCTTCATAAGGTTCTATTAATCCTGATGCATAATACTTCTGATTCTCAAACCATAAGCCATATACACCTACTTCATCTACCGCAATAAGTATATCTCCTAATGGTGATTGATAGTGTCCAATATAAGTCATATGAAATCCTCCATATGTCTATCATATCAAAAAAAGACTCATAAGAGTCCCTTAATTGAATTGTTTATGCTTATTTTCAATAAAGTCATGATACCACTTAAAGCTATCCTTCTTATATCTCTTATAAGTATCCTGACCAAAATTATCTGCATCTACATAAACAACACCATAACGTTTTTCCATTTCACAGCTTCCTGCAGAAACAATATCAATAACACCCACATAATAATCTACACCATCATCAATCGCTTCATCAATCTGTTTAAAGTGCTATTCAAGATAATCTATTCTATATGGATCATAAATGAGACCATCTTCATGGGAAGAAGTAATCAATGTATTCTCCCCAGTTTTCAAATACAACTGTCGCAAATCTTTCATAGAATTCAATCAGTTTTCTATTTGTCCATCCACCATAATGTTCTACTAGGTATAATGGAACAGCATAATGATTCATTGTGAGAAAGATCTTCATACCTGCTTGATGTACTTCTTTGAAGATATGATTGTAGAACTTGATTCCTTCTTCATTAGGTGTTTCTTCATCTCCATGAGGATAAAGTCTTGTCCAGCTGATTGAGAAACGGTAGATATCAATACCTAATTCTTTAAGTAAGGCGATATCTTCATCAATATGATGGTAACCATCACTACCGTGTCTAAATGGGTAGTGACCTATTCCTTCACATTTCTTTGCTTCATCAATAATATCTTGTGTGAGTAGTCTTGTAGATGTTGTAGCATCAGATGTTCTTTTTAGATAGTGTCTACAATCCTGTGTATCTAAGCCTTTACCGCTTTCTTTATAACCACCTTCATACTGGCTGCTAGCAGTGGCTCCACCCCATAATATATCTTTTGTTTTGCATAGTTGTCTTCTTCATTTAAAAAAACTAAGATTTTCACCCAATGGTATTAAGTTAAAGAAAACTAATACCATCGGGTAATTAAGTTAAGGTGTCAGCTACAAAACAGCAGACACCTTTTCTATTATTGCTAAACACATTTGAAAAAAGCATGGTTTAAGACGTGCTTGAAAAGAGCTATCACATAGCTCTAAAAAAATTTATTGTTATCCTAAAACAACAGTGTATAATAAATCATGTTAGGACGTTCTATAATTTAATGGCTTACAGGATTGACCTTTTATATTACGTTCAAACGATCTTTCTGGTCTTTCTGCGACCAGAAATTTTTTTATTCTCAGAATAAGTTCCTTCATATTTATCTTCTTTCTGAGATAAAGTCTTATATTGGTGACTGCACTGCTGAAATTGGGTTTATAATCATATTCCAGTTCCAGCTTTTTATTTTTCTTCAAATCAATGTTTCTGATGATTACTTCTGAAACATTGTACATTAGAAAGGCTGCATTTATTTCCTGCTGTATCAGCTTTCTCTTTCTTGCGTGAAAGTATACAAGGTCGATTGTGTATTTCAACTTATTGAAGGCAGTCTCCTCATTCCATCTATAGTGATAGAGTTCCTTGAAATCATCAGTTCCAAATTCTTCCTCAGAAAGATTTGTCACGACAGTCTCATAGACATCTTCTGATATCTTGAATCTTACAGCTCTGAAGGATAGATCATAGAAATCTCTTGTTTCGTCTAGAAAATCAAAATTGGAAGTTGTAGGTACGAATATGTATTTTTCTTTATCTGCCTTGATTTCTTTTGTCTGAAGACTGGTTAATGTACGGTTTATCCTCATATCAAAAGCACCTTCTTCAGTTCTAACGTTTGTCATCAGTCCAACCTTGGTATGAATATCTTTGACTCTTATCACAAATTTAATGTCATTCTCAATGAAATGAGCCATAAGATTATAACTTTCATATCCTCTATCTGCTGTATAGATAGAATTCTGAGGATAATTTCTATCTTTCAAGATTGAAATAAGAGCGTTAACTTCTCTTTTCTTGCTTGCTTCATCTATACTCCAGTCATAGAACACCTTATTAAGACAGTCATATAATGCATTGACATGATACTGGCAGAAAGACTTTGCATCATGCTTTTCTGTTTTTGTTTTATCATCCATAAAAGGAATATTTACATCTGAGCCATCCTGAGCAAGTATATGATATCCATTAATGGTTGTATGATCGTCAAATGCATTCACAAATAGATTGTTTATGCGTTTAAAGATATCAGGATCCAGCAGTTTTCTTCTTTGCGATAGTGCAGAAGCTGAAGGCATTTTACCATAACCTTCAAAAAAGTGAGATAATTCGCCTATTGATGAGTAATTTGAAAAGCTCATGATGCATTCAATGAGAGTGCGAGCAGGAAGCTTTCTACAACGAGTGAAATCGGAAACAGGATCATTGCAGTAGCACTTCAGACTATCAAGAGCCACATCAATAGAGCGTTCAAGAATAGTTCTAACCTTCTTGGGTGAGTAGTAGATATTGTGTTTGCTTTGTTTCATAATAGTTTACCTCCTAAAAAAAACACATCTACTAAAAAGGGCTAGAAATGAATAAATATTCATTTCTAGCCGCACGATTTACATCATTTGCCAACAGTATTACGAAAAAAATAAAAAAGCCTCTCTGATTTTGAAATCAAAGAGGTTTTTGGTATTTAGTCACTTAACTTAATACCATTGGATTTTCACCCTAGTTTCTTTGCAAGCTTGTAAGCACCATATTCCGGTGTATGGATAGGTGAAATAAGATTATCTATTGTTTCATTCAAAACAGGGAGAATATAGTGAGAAGCATGATCAAATACGCCTCCAATATAGGAAATGCGAGGTGTTGAGTGATGTTCTTTTAAAAGTGTTTGTATGAGTGAACGAATTTCTAATGCTGCCTGTTTATATATTTCTATCGCATAAGGATCTCCCTGATTGGCAGCTAATCCATTGATATAAGCATAGGATGCAGTAGATGTACGATCAAGACTATTCATAAATGTGATGATTTCATAGTTAATATCTAGATCACATTCTTCCATAACAAAATCATAAAGAACTGTCTTTTCTAGTCTGCCATCTATTTCTTTACAGAATGTATTAAACATCTTCTTCGCAATCCAATAAGCACTGCCTTCATCTCCTAATTGATAACCCCAGCCTCCACAACGTGTCAGCTTATTATTCTTAAGGGATAAGGCAATACTGCCTGTTCCTGCAATGACCACAATACCATCATGACCATCTAATGCACCTTCTATCGCAATTCTTACATCACTTTCTACGACAAAAATTCTATCTTCAAATGCTTCTTTACATATGTATTCTATTTTATCTCTTAATTCTTTCTGTTGGCCATATCCTGCAAGTCCTGCACCAATAATGGCAGTATGATCAGGATCTAGCTGATTGACACCATCTCTTAATATTTCAATAGATTGATCTTGTGGCTGAGTTAAAACATGTACTGTAGGAAGGATTAATTCTTTTAAACGAGATCCGTTCTCATCAAAAAGAACCATCTTTGTTTTTGTACCTCCGCCATCTATACCTATATACAACATTTTTGTTACCTCTTAATTTTCAGATGCTTCGTTTGCCTTTTCTTCTTCTAATAATTCACAATCATACATCTTAAAGAATGGATAATACATAGTTACCATTATTAACACTATTTATATTGTGTGTTATTCATCCCACACCTAAAGGAGTGGGCTTTCCGCACATTTTTTTTAAAGCACTCTTGAAACCAAACATAGGGATATCATAATCCGTCATACCAAAGACATTCTTGTTTTTTTTATTGTTTTGATTCTTTACAACATACTTATTCATCTCATATCCTATAGATAACTTTTTACAGCTTTACTGATATTTCCATTGTTTTTAAGAAGAGCTTCTTCACATTCTTTTTCATCTTTACCTGTTAAACCAGATAGAATCGCAATCTTTACATTGTAGTGACATTTAGTTAACAGTGCGATTGATTCTTCTTCAGAACAATCTAAAGATTGTGAGACAATATTGACAGCTCTGTTCTTAAGTTTTTCATTGGTAGGCTGTACATCAACCATAAGGTTTTTATAGACCTTTCCTCTTTTGATCATTACAGATGTAGAAAGCATATTTAAGACAAGTTTTTGTGCGGTACCAGCCTTCATTCTTGTAGAGCCAGTTACGACTTCTGCACCTGTAATTACTTCTATTGGATAGTGAGAGTATTTTGATATTTCCCCATTGTGAACACAACAGATAGAAACTGTCTGGCATCCTAGTGTGCGCGCATATTGAAGTCCGCCAATGACATAAGGTGTTCTGCCTGATGCTGCAATACCACATACAACATCTTTGTCTGTTAAGTGGATATTCTTTAAGTCCTCTACAGCGAGTTCCTGAGAATCTTCTGCACCTTCTATTGCAGTTGTGAGTGCGATGTTCCCACCGGCTATTAATCCTTGTACTAGACGAGGATCAACGCCATAAGTAGGAGGACACTCTGATGCATCTAGTACACCTAATCTCCCTGATGTACCAGCACCAATATATATCAATCTGCCACCTTGACTCATCTGTTGATAGATACAGTCAACAGCATCTGAAATTTGCGGTAAGACGTCTTTTACAGCTAATGCAACCTTCTGATCTTCATTATTAATAGTTGTGAGAACGTCTATCGTAGACATTTCATCTATATGTAATGAGTCAGGATTTGACTGTTCTGTATCTAAGTTATTTAAGTTCATTCTTGTTCCCCCCTTCCAATATCATTATAGATTTGTTGAAATGTTATTTCTAAAGCAAAAGACTCATACTGAAATATGAGTCTACTTTTTGAGTATAGAGACATTGTCTTTAGAATCTATGAGATTCTTTTTATGTTCTTCAAAGTTCTTCTTAAATACACCATAGTACAATAAGTCAGTTATCACAAATGAAGAGATACGAGAAGAGACAGCACCAATACGTAGGGCTTTTTCTTCACTTGGTACTTTGAGTGAATAAGTACTTAGTTTAGAGATTGGATTAGAGTTGATCTGTGTTATAGATATAACTGGTATTTGTTTTTCATGTAATACTCTAGCAACATCTACTAAACCAGTGGTAGAACCTGAGTAACTGATAATAAGTGCTGCATCATTTTGATCCATGCTTTGAGCGAAGGTCATCTGTACATGAAGATCAGCGTTATAGATCACCTTCTTACCTATACGCATAAGTTTTTGATAGATATCTAAACCAATAACAGATGAACCACCTACACCAAAGAGATAGATAGTAGAAGCATTGTTGAGTAAGTCTATTGATTCTTCTAGTGTATCTATGTTTATTAACTGGTATGTTTTTAAGACTGTGTTCATGTTTAGTCTACAGCCTTTTTCTACTAATGTACTGATATTATCTTCTGGTTCAAAGATGAGATCTACTTCTTGTTTTTCTTCTTCTTTAGTAGATTGAGCTAAGTTCATCTTTAAATCACTGAAGCCTTTAAAACCTATTTTCTTTGAGAAACGGATAATAGCAGCTGCAGAGGTATTTGTCTTTTCACCTAGTGCTTGAGCAGAATCCTGTAGGATGTCATTTTCTAGTATATATTCAGCTATGAGCTTTTCTGTTGCAGTATAGCTATCATTGTATTCTTTAATTCTTAAATATGCGTTCATGAGATCACCTCCGATTAACACCATTATAACATATGGAAAGAGTTGTTTTGTATATGAAAATATCCCCTGAAGAGGGGATTGAAAATCATGAGGTTTCCGTACTTGCCATTTTATACTGTCAAAAAATTCAGTTTTTATAGAAAACATCATGATTGAGTTGTTCACATCATTTTAATCAGTGCTTAAAAAGATTACCAAGATTCAATCTATTTCATTATCCTTCTTATGATTTTTTGTTTATTATTCTTATCAAATTATATTTTCCCTTCAAGAATTAAATATATCACTTTGCCATAAAATATAATTCTTTTTACCTTTATGTTTTTTAACTTTTTTCCTCTATTCTTACCTGATAACATTTTATCCCAATATTCATCTATTTCTTTATTAGTTAAACTATCATCAAATACCTTTGAATAGTTTATGAATTGTTCTTTGATATCGTCATTAGTCACATTATCGGAATTATTTAGAATAGCAACAGCCATTTTATTCCCAAACATGTTTTTACGTTGTATCCATATCCCTAATTTCTCGTTTGATATATCAACTATACTAGGCTCATCTTTTCCTTCAAGTTTTTTCATACTTACCATATCACTGGTAATATCTGGATCATTAATTTCGTTATATTTATTCAAAAAAGAATTAATACTTTTATCTTTTTTATAAATCAACTTTTCTTTTACCTTTTTCTTAACTCCAAAGAAACTATTTTCTAATGTGTGTTCAGTTGTACTTTTTGATTTATTTGTTGTACCGCAACTAACTAATACTAAGCAAAGAAGCAGTATAATTATTTTTCTCATATCAACACCCCTCGTATTCATTTCACATTTACACTAAGCATTCCTATTTGTTAAATCCGTATTTCGCTTTCACATTTAACCCATATCCAATTATTGCACCAACTATACCACCAACGATATGTGCTATATTTGAAATATTATTCTAAACTGCAATACCCTCATATACCTGCTGTTCAATATGCAACCAATATAAATGTAATAAGAATTTCTTCTTCTCTAAAGTCAGCAAATGAAGCAATCATAATAAATGCAAAAACTGCTCCACTCTACTTCTTGTTGTTTTTCTTCTTTAGTAGATTGGGAAACGGATATTAGCTGTTACAGAATCTCGTAATATATAATCACTATTAGCTTTTTGTAGCAGTATAACAGTCTATTCTTAAGTATACATTCATAGTACTACCGCCGATTAACTATATTATAACATATGAAAAGAGTTGTTTTGAATATAAAAATATCCCCTGGGGAGGGGATTGTAAAGAATGTCCCCTAGAGGGGAACTATTTAAAATAATCATAATTACATTACTCATCATCTAACAGAACAAGACTATTGTGCATGTATTTTATGTTTTACTTTTTTAACCATATCTGGATCTAACTTATTCAAAAACATTTCAAAATCAATTTGTGATTTTGCTTTTATTTCTTTTAGTTTTTTAGCATCCGCAGTCTTTCTTTTTGCTTCACTTTTAGGATATCCACCACCAAATGGTTCTGAAAATAATGCTTTGATTGTTTCCTCTAAATTCTTTTCACCTATATATGTATACTCTTCCCCAAGAGGTAAAGATACTACATTTCCGTTATTAATCTGTGCAAATAAATAGGCATCTTTCGGTGTTGGAACATACCCACATAAAACACCAGGCATACTATTACAAGCAAGCATCATTCCTTGTCCTGAAGAACATCCAGTTACCACAAAATCAACTATATGACTGTTTATAAGCATCCCAATCAACAACGCAATCTCAACATAAGTATAGTTTCCATCTTCATCTACAAAACATCCAAAATTAATAACTTCTGCATCTTTTGCATATTTCTTTGTATATTCATAAAGCATCTCATTTTTTGATACTTGTGAACTTGCTTGTACAACTGCTATCTTCATTTATATTCCTCCAATAGTGTATCTGTGTTTTTAAGACTGTATTCATATTTAATCTACTTCTTGTTTTTTCTTCTTTGATAGATTTATCTTTAGATTACGGAACACTTTAAAGCCTATTTTCTTTGAGAAACGGATATTAGCTGTTGCAGGGGTTTTTGTCTTCTCATCTGATACCCGTGCAAAATACCTGTAGCATATGGCTAACTACTAGCTTTTCTGTAGTAGTATAACTATCTGTTCTTAAGTATGCATTCATAGGATCACCACCAATTAACCCTATTATAACATATGAAAAAAGTTACTTTGTATAGAAAAAGAAAAGAGCTTTTGTGTTTGAATAGTCAAATACAAAGGCTTTTTCAGGAGGTTGTTTAGTTATATGTAAATTTAATAATAGCACCTAGTCCTGATAATAGGACAATTGACGGCATATATGATACAAATGTAGAAATCAAATTTGAAACCGTACTCGCAATCCAAGGCCCAAACATAGGAATAATTAAATATATTAATAAAAACTGAATAACATGTTCCATAGGCTTATATACTAATCAATCCATTGATTACCTTTCTTAAGATTTTCTATTATGAGTAGTTTAATTAGACTGATAGAGATAAATCCTGCCTAAAGTGTTTCTAATAGATCTGTTACTTGGGTTAGACTTTATGACAAGTCATTATTTGAATGCACAATAGGCAGGTTATTTAAAACTCTATGATTTGTTTTCCTTTTGCATCACCAACCTTCACTTATAATGTATGTCCTTTTATTTTTCCCTCTTTTTACACATTCTTTTTCAAATAATTGAATTCTATTAATCAAATATGAAAAAAGAGGATAGATAGACTACAAATCATCCATACTATCCTCATATATAGTTCTCACCATATGTAATCTGTTATTCTAATTTAAGTTTTCTTCGTCTACTCCCTCATATACTTTCATTAACTTATTATTGATACTCTCTTCATCTGACATCATTAAATGTTTAAATCTTTCTATAGACTCATCAAACATATTTGAATCATAAGTGATATGTTTACCCAAAAATAAATTACCAGCATTATAATAAGTATCAATCTTTAACAGAAGTGCATGTTTAGTAATCATAATTTCATCTAAACAATGTTGCTGTACAATTTCAATAAGTTTAGTGTACAAACGTACCTTGAACAAATATTTAGACATTTTGTTTTTTCTAGAATTGTAATCATCACTCTTTCTAACAAACTCACGAGAGAATTTCATTACATATTTACTACGTTTGATATGATATTGATATATTTTGTCATGATAGAGTTTGATGTTCTGACTAATATACTTATCAAACATACACTTATGTTGCTTTGTATAATCTTCCATTCGTTGTGATCCATAGACTAATGCATGAGTAATTCCATGTAAACGAGTCAGAAATAAAGGGTGATTTAATCCTTTGTATTTAATACTATTCAATTCTTCTATTTCTTTTTTTGATTCCATTTTATCTAATGTTTCATATTTCATTGTTATCACCGTCCTCACTTATAATGTATGTCCAGTTATTTTTCCCATTTTTGTTGAATATAAAACCCTATTCTTACTAAAACAGGGAAAAAAATACTCCCTTACATTATGAGTAAAGGAGTTGAGTAAAATGTCGAATAAAGTATGGGATGAAGAAAGAATTAGAGAAGAATTTAAAAAGCTAGATAGTATGACTGGACTACATGGGGCTGATTTACCTATCACATTTGGGAAAGCTAAACATACATTAGGATGTTTCTATATTGACACTATTAATAAGAAACCAAAGAAGTTTCATTTCTCATTGTTTTATTTTGGGAATCCTGAATGGTCAGAAGCATCTGCTTTAGATGTAATCAGGCATGAATATGCGCATTATATGGATTATATGTTTAATGGTAAATCAAGTCATGGTGCTTCATGGAAAGCTTGTTGTCGAAAGATTGGAGCATTACCTTCAAGACTTTATAATCCAAAAGTAGAAGAGATTAATCTCCATATGGAAAATAAACAAAAAGAACTAGATTCACAGATTGAATCTATTAAACAAGGAAATATGGTTATTCACCCTACATATGGTATTGGTATTGTGAATAGTATTTCTGATGATAAAAGAAAACTATACATTAACTTCAACAATGAAATGAGATGTTTAAGTACTCCATGGGTGACTGAACATTGTCAGATTGTTAAATAAAACATCCTCTAGGGGATGTTTTTTAGTGTCCCCTAAAGGGGTTAACTATCTTGAATGATTTTTCTGTGGAACTCTTAAATATGAAACGTTTATGTTTCCGTCCCCAACAGGGGTTACTAATTATGAAATGCTACTTTAAGAATTGCCAAAGTGTTAAAAGAAATGAGTAAAGTTTCCGTCCCCAACAGGGGTTACTAATTATGAAAAAACACTGCCATGTTGCTAGATGTTGTAAAAGATCTTGTTTCCGTCCCCAACAGGGGTTACTAATTATGAAAGGAAATATCTATCGTGTTGATCCTACAGCGATTAAATTGTTTCCGTCCCCAACAGGGGTTACTAATTATGAAACTTACCTATAAAACCCTGATAAACACTACTTAAAATAACCAGAATGCGTGGCAAAACCACTTCACGTAATCATAGTCTTAGTATCTCCTACAAAACCTTCATTTTTCCCAGTATTTATCAGTAGCGTGGCAAAAAGTATAGATAAGAGTGTTCTATATCATCAAGAACACTCTTATCATACTTTAATTAATCAATTCTTTCAATAATCAACTGATTCATCAAATCATAACTATTCCAGTATTCATCCTTAATATCTAAATCTGTATAACTAAATACTTTCTCTATCTTTTTCATAATCGCATTAGAAGAGAAGTTAGTCTTATCCTTTATTACATCATCTGTAACACAAACCATTTCATGTGCTGTAATATTACGAATATTACCTTCTACACTACGTAGATCTGAAACAAGATCTGCTGCTTCTTTTCTACTACTAGGTATGAAATCATTCAATAATACAACCAATGGTTCAGAATATATAGGACCTTCTTTGAAACCATTTAAATAGTAATTATTCAATGATTTCAAGACATCACTACCATTTAGTTTATCTAAATCCCATACACGCATAGAATGCTTTTTCTTCTTCTCTATTTTACAATACTTATTAATATCAATGCCTGTTTCATGTTTTAATACCAATTCAAACAAGTCTACAAATAAAGGCGTAATAGATCTAATAAAGTCTGCATATTCATGTCTTCTTCTCTTTACATCAATATTTAATGCATACTCAAATAATTTAATACCTTTATCATCCTTTACAGGAAAACAATAAGTCTTTTCCTTTAAAGATATCTCTAATGCTTTCTTGTAATCCAATGATTCTCTATACTTAGCCATTTCAATCAAAGAATAATACCCTTTTTCCATAGCACTCTTCTTAATAGTCTTCGCTACTTGTAATGCTGCAGAATAATCATAAGCCTCTATATGCTTCTTAATAATTTCTTCTTTCTTAATAATAGCTAATGTAGGACATTCTACTTCTATACATCTATTTGCAGAATCTGGGTTATTATCTTCATCTAATTCCCATAAAGTCTCATAATCATTTTCTTTATGAGAATGTTCATTAAGTTTACCTGTTGGTGTTACAACCTGTATTGTACGACAAGGTAATTCTCCTAATGTCTTTAATACAACTAACCCACTCTTCATTGCTGGTGTACCAGAAGATATATTTAAAAGGAATTCATCATCTTCATCCATATCCCCCATAATATCCATTAATATATCTCTGAAATCCTTATAGAAGTAATCAAACTCTTGTACTTTAGTTAATTCATTACGTTCTATATATTCAACATCTATATGTCTATTCTGTAATTCAGCCAATTTATCAATGCAATATCCATATGGATTATACTTATGATGCTTTTCAGCCATCTCCTTAGATAAATATAAAATAACTTTATCTGGCTTATAATGTCTGCATATATGCAACATAGAACCATCTCTATAGTTATTTTCAGATATTGGATCAGTACCTCCTACAGGAGAAAACAAAATCTTTTTACCCATCTTATATCACAATAATATCCTCAGATTCTTCACTTTCATCTTTGCCCCAGGATATTATCTGCCCCTTTCCATTAATCTTATATATTCTTACACTATCTTGAGCCCCTATTCTTTTAGGTATACCTTTAACTAGTTTATCAAATTTATTCTTTCTTAAATGTGCTTCAAAGGCTGATTTCTGTACTCTTACTCCATAGCCTGATAACCATTTCGCAAATCTTTGTCTCTTTCTATTATCCACAATATCATAGATGATTAACACAAATACTTTTCTGGTTGATTTATTCTCATCAACCTCAAAGAAATAGTCTTCTCTTTCCATAATGGTTACCTAATCATGATAGGAGAATACATTGATACATCTTCATGTATTATTGCATCCACTAATGAACTCATTTGAAAAGATATTGCGCTTCTGAAACTTACTGGATAATCGATATAGTCTAAGTACTTCTGACATATTTGAAACTTATTTTCTAGTTTCTTGATGAATTTATTCAATGCTTGTTTAGAGATATAAATCCCTTCTCCATCATCTGAATAAAACTCATCAATATGCACTTCATGCCCATTGATCATACTCATGACTGTTGAGTCTATAAGAACAGCTCTCCATTCTTCCATCATATCACTTGCAAGTGTTGGATGTTTTTCAGCATCTCTATGAAGAAATCCAAAATAAGCATTTAACCCTTTTATCTCTATTTCTCCATAGAGTTCATTCATCAAGATAGAATAACCCAAACTTAACATAGAGTTAAATGCATCACGAGGCGGTCTTTTACTTCTTCCTTCAAACTTAAAAGCATCATCAATACAGATGGATAAGCCTTTAAAATAATACTTTGCAGCACTTCCTTCATATCCCATGAGTTCTTCTATACTCTTTACATAATTCACTTTTCTTAAAGCATTCTTCATATGTAATTCAATATCACTTATATTATGATTCGTGCTTTTAGAATATCTTCTCAATACTACAATCTGATTATGTATCTTGGCATAAATGATTTTTTTAGAAAGTTCTAATGCGAATAGTTGATCATATAAGCATGCCTGCTTTCTTTGAAGAGAAGCTTTAATATGACCTGTTGAAGATAACCTACCAAAATAGTGACCACCCTTAGAAAAATAAGATAAAGAAATGCCTTTCTTCAAACACTCTTGAATACATTGTGTTGTGACTTGTGCATGACCTAATAGAGTAATACCATCAATACTTTCTACTGGAATAGTACGAACCATCCCGTCTTTATACTTGACTGTTATTCTATTATCCTGCTTACCTATAACACAATCACTTTTATCAATATACAATATACTCATAACGCTTCCTCCTTATATTGTCCCTTAAAAAGAGAAGGAGAAAGCTGATACTTGGTTACCCAAGTATCAGTTAAGTTCTTCTATTTTGTCTAATTGACATAAACCCATTTGTAGTAATTGATCATGGTAATATGTACATTTGATTGTATGTGGCGAAATACCATAAAGGCGTAAATCATCTTCATGCTTATGAAGATTACGTCTTGTTTTCTTATCAAATGTTGTTGTGTTGACCATGATTTGCTGGACTATGCGCACTGTTTGTTCACTTTCTTCTCCATCATATAAAGGATAAACAGCTGTTTTACTTGCATATCCACTTCCTCCACCTAGAAATACAGATCCATCATCTATATAATCAACTATATAATCAGGTTCAGTAAACGGTTTAACAAAGTACTTATTATAATTGTCATCAAAGTAGTTAATGGATTCTATAATATCCTGTTTAGTATATGGACAGATACTTGTATCAATAGTAACTGTAAATACAATGTCTGTACCAGGCTTTAAACATTCTCTAACTGAAGGTAAATTTTTAGCCCCTTTCTTAACATGTACATCTACTTTTTGAGCTAAAGTGAGATCTTCTACTGATAATGGTTCACTATCACTCACAATAAATCCAGCCATTATATCATTGACTGCATCATCACCCCTTGTATTAGGTCTATGTAATGTTCTAAAAGTTTTTTCTTCAATATCCTGGATATTTCTAGATAAATATCTCTTTTTGTTGGTTTCTTTTTCAAATACTTTCTCTTTGAACTGCTTTCTTTGAATCGTATAATCCTTTGAATGATTAATTAATCTATCTGCAAGAAAGATTGTTCTAAACATGCCTTTAAGAGAACTACCAGGAACATAAGGGTTTCCATAAGGATCCTTTACAAACTCCAACATGACATTTCTTCTTTTCGTTTCTTCGATATCCCCTTTATCCAAGGTATACTTAATACATCTATCAACAATAGAATTATTAACATTATTCTTTCTTATCCAAGAACCTAGATGTTCATGTTCATCTAACATAAAAGCCTCAAAAGAATTGAGCTTATTGATTTTCTTTAGTTCTAGATAAAACTTTGCAATATCAATGACTGCAATCTGATTATTCTTATAGAACAAGTATTCCTTCTTAGATAACTCTTTCCCACTCCCAATAAATACAGGGCCTAATACTTTTAAATGTATACGATAAGACTTTAAATAGTTCTTCATACTTCTACCCCCATAAATAATGGTTTAGCATACTTATACACAGGATGACTGCCACCTGATGATACATTGTAAATATCTCCCTGGTAAGTCTTATTAAAGCAGGAACCTGATTTAAATAAGTAAATATCTTTCTTTCTACGTTGTTCTTTAGAATAAGTATATGAGTCTATGAAACCACTTCTTTTTACAAGTAAGTAACGAGAATCATCTAAGATTTCTTCTAGTTCATCCTCTGTAGGAAGAGATACAGAGAGAGTCATGACTTCACCTTTTGTATTGAGACGTTGATTTAATTCTTTTGGTAATTCTGCTATTTCTAAATCAAAGTGTCCTAAGCCAGAATTCTTCTTACCACCAATACCTGATAAACTTAACATCTCAAATAATTCATCAAATAGGTCCAATATTTCTTGAGAATCATAACCTACAACTATATATAAGCCATTCTCTTTTTTAAATCGATAAATACCTACACGATAAGGAAGTGCTTCTTCATTTCCTCTAATTGATGCAGATGTTTTTAAAACATGTATACCTAATTTTTTTATATCAGAACCTTTATTAATAGGATATTGTCCTTTAATATACTTATCTAATAAAGAAACCTGTATATATTCTAGTTTCTTAAACTTCTTACGTGTTGTCACATCTTCACTTTGAACCACCTGTTCAATCTTCTTCATTGGTTTAGGAATAAAGAACTCCTGACCCATATAAGGAAATGCATCAGAGAATACCAAATGATTCTCCTTGACGCTTTCTAATAATTCATCTAACTTATCAATCTTAAGTGCTTCTATACATAAAGCAGAAAAGAGAGTATCTGCCTGAAAAGTGATTTCTGACTTTTCTAAAGAATGATCACCAAAATGCACACCTTGTTTAAAAATCATTTTATAAATCTTATAGTTCATGGTGCCTACCACCTTTCATTATTGAGATACTTTACTTAAAATCTCATTGATTTTATCTTTTACACTCTTATCTAATTGACCAATTGCTGCTTTTGCATGTAAATTAGTGAATTTAACTTTACCATATCCTCTAGAACCACTACCGCCTAAATAGTCATACTGAAGCATCTTGAAAGCATCCGCAATGAGTTCAATATCTTCATATAAGTCATCCATATTATCTACTTCATATAAGATATCTAAATCAAATTCTGAACCTCTTACAACTCTTTCAATCTGTCTTGGATTCGCAACTGCAGTAGCACGGTTAATTGTATTTTCAAACTTAACTTCTGTTAAGCTGTTTAAACCTTTCTTTCTTAAGCCTTTATCGTTAGAAAGAATCATATCAGAAATCTGGATTCTACTTCTTCTAATATTTTCCTTTTCAGCACTACCAAATACTCTTTTGATTCTTTCACAATCCTGATCAGGTTTATCCGCAACTGATTCATTATAAGCTTTCGCAAGAAGTGTACGCATTTTTCCTTTTAATGAACTTCCTGGAATCATTGGATAACCTGTAATCACATCTTTAATAACTGGAGAGTCAACTGCACCAATTGCAGCGAAAGCTGATGATCCTCCAATATGCATTCCTGTTAATACTTCAATTGTTCCTGTAATCTGAATTTTTGTATACATAGTCCTACTGATCCTTTCCACCATGATATTTATGGAATGCGACTAATGCTTCCATATACTGATAATACTGAATATATTGTTTTCTTGTTTTAATGCCTTTTAAGAAAGGAAGAAGATTAGCTGTTTCAATAAAGCTTTTCACTTTCTCATCTCGACCTGCTTCATAATAGAATCTTACTGTAAGATAACTTATTCTATCTAATAATTCTTCAGATAACTTCTCTTCTGGATATTCCAATACTTCATTGAGAATATCAGCAGACATAGCCAATAAGTTTCTAATTTGTGAAACTGTCAATAATCCAATAGGTTTCCCTCTCTGATTCTTTTTTGTTTTTAATTCTTTAATTGTATTTTCTACTTTATTTAGATCTAAACTCATAAATTACTCCTCCCTTTCTCTTATTGAATAAACAAATATATTAATAGCTGTCTTTAACTCACGACAGTCTTTTTCATTTTGATACCACTTGTACATATGATCTGAGAATTCTTTATATGCTTCTTTTTCAACTGTAGTTGCCTTAGAGTTAGGTTCCATTCTTGCAAGTAAGTAAACAAATCTTGCAAAGTTAATTCCTTCATTTCTCTTTCTAATTAATTCTAATAAGTGATATAAGAACGCTTTTCCTCTTTCTGTATCAGACTTATCACCACTCATAGACTTTCTAAAGAAATGATCTAATACAGCATATTTTTCTTTAATAACTCTTTCTGTAAAGTCATCCCAAGTATATGTACCATCACTAATATGATCCTCTTCACCTTCTTTATGGTCTTTACCATCTTCAAATAATGTGATTGAATTCTTACCTTCATGACCTTTAGACTTATCTTCCATTTCTGCCACTTCATCTGCAATAACACTAATTGGATAAGTAGATGTATATAAACCAATACCACCTGATATAGTAAGTGTATTTTCTGTATAAGCATTTAAAGAATCTTTAATATCAACAGCAAGTTCAATGACATCATTCCATGCCCCAACTATAAACAAGTCATCTCCACCTGAATAAACAATAGCTGCATGACGTGGATGGCCTTCTTCATGACCAATATAATAAGACCCTTTCTCTAGAATACTCTTGATATGATATTTAAAGAATAAAGATAACTGTCTTGATAATGTTGCAGTACGAGAGAGTGTCATATACTTATCTGGAAAACCTGCAAAAAAGGCATGTCCTAAGTTATCTACATCAGCTCTGAGTACTGCAATTCTCTTGATACCTTTTGATTTCTCAGCTAACTTGACAAATTCATCTTCAGAATGATAATCCCCTACCCATAGTTTTGTAGAAATACTTTTACCTGTATGAGGGTTATTCTTACAATAAGCTCTTACAAAAGAGTCATCATTAACCATTCTTTCTTTTAAGGTTTCTTCACTATCAGATACAAGGTAATAGTCACCAGGTAATGGTAAACCTTGTTTCTTTTGTTGAGTAATAGAGAAGAAATCCATATCCATTAGTTTCTTAGAGAACTTAATTAAAGATTCACAGATAGAACATTCTCCATTCTCATTCACTTTTCCTAGTCTCTTACATACTCTGCATTCTCTTTCATAGTCATCTGCCTGTATCTTGTTTAATGCGATGATTTCTGCTGCTGTATAACGATGAGATTTGTTTAATGAAAGCTTTGTAGAGAGTTCTCTATAAAGTGCTGAATAAGAACCATTTGGTTCATTCTGTAAATCTTTACTACTGCAAGGAACATACGCACCTGCAATATATAAAGCTGTTCGGAAATGTTTTAAGAACCACTTATTCACATTCTTGATTTCTTCATCAAATATTGTTTGTGTTTCTTTTGTATTAGGCAGAATCATATAACAATGACCACCACCACTATAAATAAGATTAGCACGTGAAAGATGAAGTTTATCTAAGAGTGTATCAATAATATGTTCCATCATGATTTCTAGATAGAAAGAACGTGAACGTAATGATTTTAATGCACTCTTAGTTGTAATAGTATAAATAAACTTCTGTATTCCAGAAATATCTAATGAAGCTAGTAAGAATGCTTTCTTATCATAGAATAGAGACGCATTCTTATATAATTCTGTCTTATAATCTGTAATATTCTGTTCCTTTAAGTAGGCATAGATAGCACTTGCGAATGCAGCTGTGAGCTTTACATGATCATAAAGTGATATATCAGCCACTTCTTTCTTAGATGTAGAAGAAGGGACAAATGATAAATTGGCTTCTAATACTTCTAATAATGAATTGATATAAGCATGATCTTTTAAATCTAATCCATTCAAGTTAGAAGATATATTACTCAGTATTTCACTGTATTGTGATGCATTGAATTCTGTTTTTGTATTGGTAGGATAGTTGATATTATCCTTTAAACTTCCTGCATGATAGTATAAATTACCTTTATTCCCATTTAAGAGATTAAATACAGGTTGTAATGCAGTATGTATTTCAAATCCTTTGTCTTCTATTTCTTTGTTTCTTCTATCTGCACCTGATGCGATATTATCCGCAATATAAGTAATATAAGCAATAGAATCATCATCAATAGAAGATTGACGTAAAGCATCAGCATGATGATATCTTACTGCATTCAAAATATCTTTATCATCTGTATAGTTCTTGAGATATTCATAACCACTTTGACTATGTTTACGACCATCCATTCCTTTTCTATAAACAACTTTACCTATATCATGAAGCAAGCTTCCTATGATGATTTTAGTTTCATGATCTGTCATTCATTATCCCTCCTTACGATTTGTATGGCACCCATTCCTAAACCTGTTTTGATACCTACTCCAGAATATTCCCCAAACTCTAATAATAGTCTTATAAATTTTGCAGCTGTATCTGTACTTGTGATTTTAATAGTCATAGTACCAAAGAAAGAAGGAATCTTTACTCCCTGTAATGGGAATAAATAAGAGCGAAGATTATATTTTACTATCTCACTTCCTTCTACAAGCATATCTAATGTATCTTCATCAAACATACTGGCTTCTTTTAATACAGAATCATATTTATTCATTAAACTCTGATAAATTAAGCGTAAATCAGGATAATTGATATATTTGCCATAACTTTTAAAAGACATTGGTGTGAGTATTCTTATTTCTAAATATCTTTCTGCAGGTTTATTGTAGAAGTGATCCATTAATTGTTCCTGAGATACCATCTTTAACTGTTTAGAAACAAATAAAATGGGTTCTTTTTCTCTGTTTAAAGTAATCTGTTGGATAGAATCATCCAGTATTGGATTCATCATATAGTGTGATGAATCATCATCACATGTACATATTGTCCAATACACTTTGTCTTTGTCTTTATAAACATATTGGCTATAAGGATGTCTATTTTGTTGGTGAAGAATAGATACATAGTCTGTATCCATTAATTCAAATAATGCTCCTTGAAAACATGAAGACTTTCTAAAGTCTATTTTGTCTGTAGCCAGTTCGATTTTAAGTTTCTTATACATTAGGTGCCCTCCTCAACTATGTATGCGCTTACTATATTATAACATAATATCTATTGTTTCCTTTCATCCACCATCCGATAATTGTAACTTTCATTGTTTAAATGAGATGAATATTTTATCGAATAGTTTATTATATAGTATTTTGTTTCGTTTTCAAATAGTTATTTAAAATTTAATAAAAACAATCAATAAAATACTCCTTTACAATGTGTAAAAGAGTTGATTGGAATATCAGATAAAGTATAGAATAAAGAAACAATTAGAGAAGAATTAAAAAACTATGCATAACCTACAACAATGAAACGAGATGTTTAAGTACTTTATAGGTTATAGAACATTGTAAGATTGTGAAATAAAAACATCCTCTAGGGGATGTTTTTATTTCTGTGTCCCCTAAAGGGGTTAACTATTATGAATTTAGTTGATAGTTATTACAAAAAGAGTAACGAAAACAAATTTCCGTCCCCAACAGGGGTTACCTATTATGAATTCAGGAAGAGACAGTGCAGATTTTAAAGCAGATGTATTATAGTTTCCGTCCCCAACAGGGGTTACCTATTATGAATTTGAATTTTTTTACTGCTATGGTGACATCATAATCAACTCGGGTTCCGTCCCCAACAGGGGTTACCTATTATGAATTAGTCTTGAAACTGTAGCGTTATCCATATAGAACCTGTTTCCGTCCCCAACAGGGGTTACCTATTATGAATTCCTTACCTACAAAACCCTGATAAACACTACCTAAAATAACCTAAATGCGTGGCAAAAAGTATAGATAAGAGTGTTCTTACATCATCAAGAACATTCTTATCATACTTTAGTTAATCAATTCTTTCAACAATAACATCAAATGTTTAACCAATAAGCATTGCTCTATTAGTAAGTAAAGGACCTGGAAATCATTCCCGGTCCTTTACCATTAGAATATTATTTCATATTCTAAAATACTTTTAGCTTCATTTTGTGCTTCACTTGATACTGTTGTATTACCTGCCATCTTCAAGCTTTTCAATATCATATCTACCTTCACTGCATCATTTTCCTTTAATCCTGACGAACTACTGAATTTAATATTTAATGTCTGACGGTTAACAGTTCCATTAGGATTCATACGCATCGCAATCAAATTCTGTATATTAGGATCATACTTAAGATATCTTACATGAGGCATGACTGGTTCATGTCCAGGAAAACTCATTTCAGCTGCAATATCCATTCTATCATATTTCTGTTCTGTCGCATTCACCTGCACTGAACCATTGCCCTTTTTATGAATTGATCCTTTTCCATTAGTACTTTTCTTACTTAAAGTTGTTTTTTCTTTCATATATGTAATTCTAAAATATTTAGCACCTAAATCTTGCGCAATCTTCTGTAATTCACTCACACGTGCCTGTTTCAATCGATCAAAGTACTCATCTAGTACAATATAACTATCACCATCCGTAGGATCCATATAATAGAAATTCACTTCATCATTTGGATATAAATTTAATCCAAACTTATCAACTGAATCCTTAAAGATATTCATCCATCTTTCGCCTTTACAAGTAGCCCAATACCCAATAGAACCCTTGCATACTTCTATGTCGAACTTCTTTTCTCTTTCTACAATTCTAATTAGTCTTGAATAGCGCATTCCATTTAAATCTTGTAAGAAAATTGGCTTTAATCTTTTTAAATCCCATTGACGTTTACCTTCTTCAATTGTTTTAGCTAAATTCTGAGCTACATCCACTGTAGCATCACTAAATTCCTTTGCATGCTTATCTAATTCAGCCTTATCAACTACATCTATTACTTTCGATTTAGCTTCATCAATACCATCTTTTACATCGTCAATCATTTTACTGATCTTCATAAGTTCTTCCCTCCTACATACCTTTTTCTTTTCTTATTTGTTTAATTTGATCTTTATATGTTTGATTATTCTCTTCACTCTTTGCCGGAATAGAATATCTCTGTACATATTCTATCACTTTCTTTTGTTCCTCTAAAACTCTAATCGTATAATTGATTTTATTTACTTTCTCTTCTATTACAGTTTCCTGCTTCATTCCTTCTAGAATCAGTTTTATTTTCTTTAAATCTAACCCCATTTCCTTGTACCATAAGATTTTCCATAGTCTTTCCATAGTCTCATCATCATAAAGTCTATAATTATTCTTTGAGCGCTTAACAGGTAATATACCTTCATCATCATAATATTGTAATGTACGCTTACTGACTCCTGATAACTTACTCACTTCTTCAATCTTTTTAAACACTTTTACATCCTCGTATCTTGAGGATACGCTATCACGTAAACGTGATAGCAATACCCACCCTACGAATCTCCTTTCTATTAGAGCGGATGTAAAAATCGCGCAAAAGAAAAGATGGGCAAAAATGCCCATCTTGAGTCTTATGCGTGTTTATTTCTTTTTTTACGTCTTTCTTTTCTATTCTTAGGTACAGGTGCTTCTTCCTCTATACCTACTACTGTTGTTTTCGCAATATAATCATGAATAGCTCTTCTAGAGCCTGTATTATAGACCATTACACCTGAGATAATAGTTAGTATTGCACCAATAGCTGTTAAGTAATATTCAAAATAGATTCCTGTCGCAAGAGTCAACATCTGTCTTAAATAACGACTCACAATCATAGATACACTTTCAATAAGTAATAAGCCAACAATGTTTCTTAATACAAGTGTTTTGATATCTAGTGGCTGCCAGTCTAGTCTTACAATCTTTAATTTCATGATCTTCTTACCAAGTGTCTGACCTGGATACACTTTATATGGGATATATACAAAATAGATCACTGCAACTACTAAGCATAATAATCCTGCGACATAACCCCACCATTTAGGAAATCCTAAAGCGGCAAATACATATAAATCACTAAACATATCATCACGTTTAGTGACCATGCTGTAGATTGCAACGGCAGGTAATCCACAAAGGATACCTCCAATTACCCAGTCTAAAACATAGGCAAATACTCTAGAGGCAAAAGGGACTTTAGATGGCTTTCTATCTAGCCAGAATGTTAGTTTGTTCCATAAAATACGCATAAGACAATCTCCTTCTATTTATTATATAAGTAATCCATTGCTTTCTTGAATCGTTTTAATCCTTCTTCAATCTTAGAGCGAGGACAACCTAAATTCATTCTTAAATACTTTGCACCATTTTCACCATAGATTTCACCTTTCATAATGGCGACTCCTCCCACATTCACAAGTGCATCCTGAATCTCATCAGAAGTGAATGGGACATCTCTTGCATCAATCCAGGCAAGATATGTGGCTTCTGGTCTTTGGAACTTGAAGTCTTTTAATTCATCTCTTATAAAGTTTTCTACAAGTTCCATATTTCCACGAATATATTCATTTAACTGATCAATATAATCATCACATTCAGTATAACCAATCATAGTGGCATACATACCAAATATACTTGCCGAATTAAGAAAATCTCTTCTTCTTGTTACACCTAGGAATTCATCTCTGATCTTTTCATCAGGGATAATAACATAAGAACCTATGAGACCTGGTGTATTTAATGTTTTACTTGAAGAACTTGCTGTAAAGATTTCTTTATATTCATCATAGTATTTCATTAATGGATGATGTTTCGCATCTTTAATTCTAATATCCATATGAATTTCATCTGAAATGATCTTTACCTGATATTTCTTACAGATTTCAATCATACGATGCATTTCCTCATCACTCCATATTCTACCTGTTGGATTATGAGGTGAACAAAGAAGTAATAGAGCACTTTCCTGAGCCTGCTTTTCAAATACATCAAAATCAATCTTGAATGTACCCTCTTCCTTTATCAGATGATGTGAAACAAGTTCTCTATCATTTTCTTTAATCACACTAATAAAAGAATCATACATAGGGTTCATAGTCAATACCTTGTCATGAGGTTGACTTAATAAGCGAATGAGTAATGACACAGAATACATCACAGATGGGCTATAAAGAATCCAGTCTTCTTCTATATCTGTATCAAATCTTCTTTTAAAATAAGTAGTAATAGAAGATTTGAAATCATGATGATTCCATCTTGTATAACCATAAATCTGATGATCTGCTACTTCATGAATCTTTTTTGTGATTGGTTTAGGAATAATAAAATCTGTATCAGAAATAGAGAATGGTATTAAATCCTTCTTATTAAAACGGTCTTCAATATAATCCCATTGTGTACAATAAGTACCTAAACGATTATGTACTTCATCAAAATCATAATGCATACTATTTTTCCTCCAGTATTATATAGTCCTTAGTTGTTTTATTAAGTGGAACACCTACTCCATTTTCAATAAGGACATCATCTTCTATTCTAATGCCACCTACTCCAGGTATATAAATACCAGGTTCACATGACATCATCATACCTTCTTTTAAAACTGTCTGACTCTTACTATTTAAAATAGGTCCTTCATTACTATCAGTCACACCTATTCCATGTCCAAGTCCATGATCAAAATACTCACCATAACCTGCATCAACAATCACTTGTCTCGCAGCCTGGTCACAATTACTTGCAAGAGCGCCTTCTTTAATAGCCTTTAAACCAGCAAGCTGTGCTTCTAATACAACATCATAGATTTTCTTGTAACGTTCCTCAAGTTCACCAATAAAACATACACGTGTCATATCTGATTGATAATTATCATACTGAATACCAAAATCAATCATAATAGGTTCATGTGCCTTCACTCTTCTACCAGTTGGTCTACCATGAGGTAAAGCTGTTCTTTCACCACTTGATACAATCGTATCAAATGACATCTGCTGTGCACCTGATGCAATAGAGTAATATTGAACTAAAGCACTGATTTCATACTCAGTCATACCTACTTTAATATGTTGAATCACCTTTGAATAGATATCATCTGTAATCGCAATCGTTTTTCTCATTGCGGCTATTTCTTCAGAGTCTTTCACAATTCTTAAATTCATAATATCTTCATCTAATAAACAAATATCAACACCCAATTGTTTCATTTGTTCATATTCATTAACTAGTACTTCATCCGCTTCTACACCTAAATTCTTACAGTTCTCTTCCTTAAGCAGTCTTTCTACTGCAGCTAAATAGTTACGGCCTGTTGTATGAGGATTATGAAGAACGATTTCTAAATCAAATTCTGTTTCTTTTGCTTCTGTAAGATATCTACCATCTAGAATCAAATAACCCTTAGATTGTGTGATCAGAATCTTACATCCACTTCCTGTCATTGTAGACATCCACTTCTTCATTGTTTTGCTTTTGAGTAATAAAGCATCTATGTTCTTCTCTTTTAAATAGTTCTGAACTATATCTATTCTTTTAGCCATATGTATATACCTCTTATAAAAATATAAGGAGCAAGCGAATGCCTGCCCCTTTGATATTAAAAGTCTAAGTCTAAATCGTCTAAAATTGCAGCATCTTCGTCTGAAATAACATTATTAGTATCTTTCTTTTCAACATCTTGTCCATAACGTTTTTCATAAATCTTGAAGAATGGATACCAGACTGCAATAGATGCAATCATCTGAGCCGCATTGACTACAATTGACATCACATCGAAGTTAGTTAAGTAACCTTCTAAGAATACACCAACGTATGGAGGTGTAAAGATAGATTTTTCCATAATTCCAAAGTACATAGCGAAACCACCAAAGCTTCCGATAATTCCACCAAAGATTACGTAAGGAATAAAGAATATAGGGTTTAATACGATTGGAGCACCAAATAGGATTGGTTCATTGATACCAAATAATGCTGGAATAAGGGCAACACGTCCTACCTGTTTTAAAGCCTTGTTCTTAGATAATAAGCACCAGAATACTAATCCGATTGTAACACCAGTACCAGTGAAGTTACCGAATGCTGATTCAGGACCTGGGCAGTAGAAATGAGGTAATGGCTGTTTAGCTAAGCTCGCAGCAATATTGTCAGCTAAGAACTGAGTTGAGATTGGGCTTGTAATAGGGCTTAATACTGATGGATGAATACCAAAGAAGAATAATAAGCACTGAAGCATTCTTAAGAATAAATAGGCAATTGGGTTATCCATTGAACCTACTAAAGGTGCAAATAACTTAGTAAAGATTAAAGGAGGCATTGTATTGAATACATTGATACATACAATACGTACGATTAAGAAGAAACCAATGACGATCACTGATAATGGAATCATTTCAAATGATCTAGATACGAAATCAGGAACTGATTCTGGCATCTTGATAGTGAATTTCTTCTTTTTACACCAGCGGAATAATTCAACCGCAATGATAGATGCGAACATAGCCGCAAATAGACCCTTAGGACCAAAGAAAGTAGTATCTAATCCTCCACCTTCTTTTGTCTGGTAAGTCATGATAAAGAAAGAGATTAATGCCATGCTGACAGCACCAGGAATGTCCTGTTTATAACTGTTAGCTAAATGATATGCAATAATGATTGATACATATACTGACATTAAAGCCATACCTACATTGTATGGAATGTAGATTAAATCAAGATTCTTTAAGATCCAAACTGATACAGGATGTTTTGCACCAATCATGTTTGGGATAGCTTCTGGAATCAAACAGAAACTACCAATGATTAGTAATGGTGTTAAGGCAACCATTGATTTTTTAATAGCACTTAAATGAACCTGTTTATCCATCTTGTTTGCAAGTGGAGTCAAGTACTTGTTCATAAAGGCTTCGAATTTATCAAACATTTTAGTCCCTCCAAATTATTTTTTTATTTTGCCATGTCTGCTTTTCTACGTGCGATTAATACCTGTTTCATAACAGTTGCACCATCCATTTTTCCATATACTTCTTGATCAACGATTACATATGGAATATGGTATGGTTCAATAATTGGCTTGATGTAGTCCAATTTATGCGCAATCTGTGGTCCAATAACTAATACATCGCAGTCTTCTACTTCACTCTGTAAGATATCTACTGGAATCGCAACAAAGCTGAAGTCATCTTCATTTAGCTTTGCACTTTTTTTAACGACAGCTTTCATGCTGTCCATCAACATAGTTGTTGAGAAACCACCTGCACAACATAATACGATTTTCATTTTACTTTTCCTCCTTTGCTTCAAAGATTGTTATTAACTCTTCAATTAGATCCCTTGCTAATTGAGATGTCATGTAATGGTCCTGAGCATGAACCATTAATAACCCAACTACTGGCTTTTCTTCAGTGTCTGACATTTCAGCCTGAATAAGCTTAGTCTGAATAGAATGTGCTTCGATGTCTATTTTTCTTGCTTCATCTAATAGTCTTCTCGCTTCATCATATTCTCCTGTTTTTACTTTCTTCAATGCTTCAAAAGCCATAGATTTGCTTTGTCCTGATGAAGAAATGATTCCGATAATTTGTCTTTCCATTTCAGTCATGTTCTTAACCCTCCGTAATAAATGTTGTCATTGCCTGATATTGTGAATTATCTATTTGTATTAATTTACAAATCAATTGAATCAAATGCTGTAAGTCATTGCTATGAACCATTGAATAAGATCCATGACAATAACGTAGTGGAATACCTAATACAAGTGCTAAGCGTCCTCCCGCTTCTAAATGTGCATTACCTGCATCTGTTCCTCCACCCTTAAACATATCGCACTGATAAGGAATGTTATTCTTATCAGCCACTTCTTTAACATAGGCCAATAGTTTTCTATTAGGAGCCATTGTTTTATCATAATGAACAATCATTGGACCATGTCCAATCAATCGGGTATTTGTATAGTTCTTTACAAGTTCTGGATTATTTGCGACATCAATCGCATATACGATATCTGGATTAATAAGATGTGTAGCTGTTTTTGCACCACGCACACCGACTTCTTCACTACTTGTTGCAACGAAGTATAAGTCATGTTCATTGAACTTCACCTGCTTTAAGGCTTCTGCAAGTACATAACATCCTGAACGGTCATCCATTGCTTTACCCATATAAACATGGGGCTGAATTTGACGCATACTTGATGCAAAGCAGACCATATCACCAATAGAAATACCAAGGTCTTTCACTTCCTGGGCTGTTTCACAGCCAATATCCACATACATATCTTTAACCTGGCCATTACTATCCTTAGTCACATTGAGTAAACCTTCATACTTACGTCCATCAGATGTTGTCACACGCACAATCTGCATTTCCTTACTCTTATCTAACACACCACCTAATGGCATTAAATAGAGGAAACCAATATCTGAGATATATCTCACTTCAAATCCGACTTCATCCATATGTGCACAAAACATGATTTTTAAAGGATTTAAACTACATCCCTTTTTATGAAAAATCACACTGCCTAAAGAGTCACAATAGACTTCGTCACAATAATCTTTTAATTCATGATAGAGAATATTTCTTACTTCATCTTCACATGATGCAATACTATCTGCATCACTGAGTCTTTTAAGTAATTCATCATTCATGTTGAACACCTCCTAATTCATCTAACACTGCCATCATTTCTTCAAATGACTGGACTTCTAAAATTCTTTCTATATATTTTGGTTCATGCATAAGCGCATAGAGCTTCTTTGTAAGAACCTTATACATTTCTATCTGATCCTTTCTTAAACAAATCATGAATACGAGTTTGACTGTTTTCTCGTGAGATTCAAATGGTTTCTTTAAGATTCTTACAGATATCATGTTTTTTAATGCATCTGTTTCTAATGGGTGAGGAATACAGATTCCATTCATATAAATCGTACTGACATAGGATTCACGTTCTAATACAAGATCCGCAAATCCCTTCTTCCCATAGCCTTGTTCTTCTAATTCAATCGCCATACGATAAATCAAATTCTCATAATCATCATCTTCATCTATCTTAAAGAAATCTTTAGAGAAGAATGACTGATACATTGGTTTATCATTGACCAACGTATAAGGATCATAGTCATCTGTCTGTAAGATCTGCTTAATACGCTGTAAATCCTTATCATCCAGTAATTCCTTGATATAGATAATAGGTGCCTGGATATCAAAAGATAGTGGCATAACTGTAAATACAAGGTCAGGACAATAATCTAGTAAAGCATCCTGTTGTAAGAATGAGAATGTCTTGACTGTTGCTTTTGGAAAAAGTGATTCTATCTGCAGTTTGATCATATAAGCACTGCCTCCTCCAGAGGAACAGACCACCCCAATACGATCATAAAGCTGTAGTTTTTGTTGTTTTTCCTTTTCCATATGTCCTGCAAAATGCATAGCGACAAATCCGACTTCATCAAAGGTTGGCTTGACATCATAGAGTTCATGAAGCATATCACAGAACTGTATGGCGATATTAAATACGACTGAATTGGTAATACTTAATTCGTTGGCTAATTCATTCTTATAGGAAATCTTGTCATGAAGACGATCTATAAGTAATGTGACATGGATAAGTAACATCTTCTTAAAGTCTTCATCCTGCAAGAATGTTGTTTCATATATTTCATCTGTTTTCTTTAAGAAGTCATTGATGACTTCTTCGAGGTTGGTACATTTAAAACCAATATTTTCTAAACGTTTTCTAAGATTCTTATTTAAGACTGTAATCAATCCATCAATACTTTCATTAGAGAACTCAACATGATAGAGACCTTTCAACACATCAATCACTTTTTTAGCTAAGCGATGGATTGTGATATCTTGATATATGTAGTCTTCATCCTGTTCACTATGAGTAGAAGCACTATAAACCATGATTTTTAAATAGGCTGTAATATTAAGTAACTCATTGTAGTTTACATTCACATTTTCCTGCGTAAGCAAACCTATAAAAGATTGTTCGACAAACTTAAAATCTCTTGTGACATCATTGACTGCTGTCTGAATAAAGAAACTGCCGTTGATGTATTCTTCTGTAAGGTACATCTTAAAATCTTGGTCCAAGCCATTGATTTTAATTCCATAGTGTTGTTTTCTTTCGATTTCAAAATGATACACCTTCGCAATTCTTTCTACGATATGCATATCATTCTTGATTACTGTCTTAGATACCTGGAAGATATCCGCAATCTTGTTCATCGAGATATAATCTTCTTGAATGGCGAGAAATGATAATATATGTGCAGGTCTTTCATTAGTAGAAACATAAAATGTTTCATTTAATGTTTCTAAGAAATCATTGAATAGTGTTTCGTTGGTGATTTCTAATAGGTATCCCTGTTCTCTTTTCATATGAAGCAGGAATCCTTTACGCGGAGAAATGCGCATGAGATAAGAGATATCATTTTGAATTGTTCTTTTGGAAACATTGTATTTTGTCACAAAGTAATTCGTTGGCAGATATTTAGAATTATCTCTGAGTTCTTTAAGTATTGAATATAATCGCACGTTTCTCCCTCCTTACAATCACATTATACAAAGTAAGCCCTTACAACAAAAGGTAACCTTCTTCATATATACGTGCAATAAAATGGCCTTTTGTGATATTTTAACATACAGTTTTTTTAAAGTAACTTTCATAATGATTGGGGGCGATGTATGATTAATGAAGAGGTGATGCCAATGAAACATATTCATAATAAATTAGTCAGAGATCGTATTCCTGAGATCATAAAGAATGATCATAAGACTTGTACAACAAGAATACTCAATGATGATGAATATATTGCATGCTTGAAAAGCAAATTATTAGAAGAGTGTCATGAGGTAATAGAAGCTGAAGGTGAAGATATTAAGAAAGAGATAGCAGATGTATTAGAGGTATTAGAGGCACTAGAAAAGACACTTCATATTGATCAGCAGGAAATAATGTCTATTAAAGAAAAAAAAGCACACAATAATGGTGCTTTTGATAAGAAGATCTATCTTGAATATGTAGAGGATTCGTATGAATAAATATATACAGGATTGGCTTGATGTGATTGAGTATATGAATAATGATAATACATATAAGTTAGCATGGGGACGTGCTATTCTTGAAAATGTTTATTCACTTAATTTTGTAGAAGAAAATAATGTGATTACATTTGATGCAATAGCACATAAGATGGTGAAGTATTACTGGAATCAGACATTCTTCTTTAATCTAAGACAAGGATCTAATATCAAAAAGAAACCTGTCATAGTCCAGCAGGTTGATTTACTTATCGATAAGTATAAGGAATTATCTGGGTCTTCTATTCCTACCTGGTTTGATAAGGCTGAACTTGTGTTAAATACAGAAGAAGACTTCTATAAGAATGTATTAAAAAAATGTGCAAGAAAGCTGAAGGATGATGTATCTTGGCGTTTTATGAATGTGAATAAGGAAACTAAGAATCTATATGTTCTTAATAAAGATTATCTCTACATATCGATCAATAAAGAACAGGTACTCTTATTGAAAGAATATGGCTTTGTCTTATCACAGCTTCTCAATTACAAATGGGCACAGTTATTAGAGAAGTTTAATAATGCCCCACGTATTACTTCTAAAGTAAAAGGTATCTCTGATAATCAGATCAGAAGAAATAATCTCACTAAATATAAAAATATCTTACTTGAAAATATGAATAAACCAATTGATTTTTATACAGGAGAAGAATTAAAACCTGATGATATTAGTGTAGATCATGTGATTCCTTGGTCATTTATGTATAGTGATGATATCTGGAATCTTGTTTTGACTTCTAAGAGTCATAATTCTTCTAAGTCCAATCATATACCTAGTAAAGAAGTGATTGAACAACTGAATCAAAGAAATAAAGAACTTGTAGAAACAATCAACAACAGTAAATACAAAGAAGAACTGAATATTGCGATTGCGCATAGTTATGTGGATCAATTCTATCTCTCAATGAAACTATAATTTTTTCTAGATTTATGAATTTTATTGAATTTAGTAATAGAGTTTTCTACAATAATCATAGAGGAACTTAATTGATATTAAGTGCACTCCTTAAATAAAAAAGCCTATTGAGATGCTCATCTCGCCAGGCTTTTTTAGTTTGTATAAAATAATATTTATAAGGGGTTTTATTCTTAGATTTTTATTTGTTTTTTTGTATTCAATTGCATTGCGACAAGGATTTTATTAGTATACTTGTAGAATGTTTTTTTCATAATATATTTTCCTTTTTGTCTGGCCTGTCTATTCATTAGACAGGCTCTTTTCTTGAATACATTTAAGCAGGTCTTCGGGTGTGACCTTATATAATCTTGATAGGGCAATAAGATTGGTTGTATTGGGATCACTTGTTCCGTTCTCCCATTTAGAAACAGCTTGTCTACTTACACCTAATGTTTCTGCAACAAACTCTTGAGTCATCTTACAACGGAGACGGTTTTCTTTAAGGGATTCTCCTAAAGATTTCGCATTCACTTTTTTCTCTTCTCGTACATCTTTAGAATTAATATATTTCTTAAGAGCTTTGACTATCAATATGAAGAGATAAACAGCTGCACAAAATAAGGAAATCATAAATACAATATACATGATGGCAATAATATAACTAATCACTTCATAGTTCATATCTCTTCTCCTTTCATCTATTTAGTTCCATAACTCTTGATTTGATTTAAAGCACGTTGTGGAACTTTCGATTCAGATATAATCCTTTGGTTGATGACTATCTTCTTCTTTGTTTTTAACTTGATGTAAGTTCCTGGACAATAAGAGTCTGCATGAATAAATGTCACACGCATTGACTCTCCTAATGCATTATAACAAACAAGAACATATTCTTTACCAATGGGTTGTTTATGACCAAAATCATCGATGAGCCATGATTCTCTATTCACATCCACACGAGGAATCTGTGTATAGTAGCAGTCAGATAAAGTATGGTCAGTACTGTAATATCTGTTTACTGCAATTGTTACTATACCAATTAAAATAATAATTACAAACAATATGACCTTCTTTTTCATATTCACCCTTCGATTCTCCTTTTTGTTGAATAATGCAATAAAAAATAGACTTTCATGATCATGCAGGAAGATATTGGTTACTATGTCAAAAGGATCATGAAAGTCTTTATAAGATTCAGTTGGGGTTATAGTTTAAGCAGGATGTCACAGAAAACTATGTTGACTACAAAATGAAAGCTTCACTACATTTGAAAGAATTATCCGGTTATTTATTCTTCTGTATATTCTAGGAAATTGAGAGTATCCACATTAATGATTTAATCCTATTATGAGTGGAAAGAAGCCGAGAAATGTATATCTCTGGATTAAATAGCATAAAAAAATTGAATGATGTAATAACCCCAGAATCTTATTGGCATACTTATTCATGATTCAATCAAAGAGTTCCCTCCTTAATCTCTTTGATAGTGCCATATTCTATGATGCAATGGTGCGTGACAAGTCCTTTTAAGTGGTTGATACAATGACTAGAGAGCAGTATCGTAATACCTTCTTTATTGAGTGCAAGAAGAAGCTGTCTAATAGAAGCTATTTCGTCATTATTGAGATTTTCCATTGGTTCATCAAGTAGGAGAATAGCTGGATGTCCTAAGAGAGCTTTCGCAATCGCAAGACGACATTTCATATCGTGTGAGAAGTCACGATAAAGTAATTGTTGGTCCTGCAAGCCCACGAGAGATAGGACATGTTCAACTTCTTTTTTGTCATGAATACCTTTTATGAGACAGTGATAGTAAAGGTTTTTAGATGCATTCAAATAATTAAAGAAGTGGCTGTTGACAGCGTAGCCTATTCTTTTTCTATTACGTCTTAAATACTTTTCTTGAGTACTTTCTAGAATACTGACTTGTCCTTGATCATAGTAGGTTTTACCAAGAATGATTTTAAAAAGAGTTGTTGCCTGTTTCCCCACTATGCCATATATTTCTCCATACTTCACTGTGATGCTGATGTCATTTAATAAGGGATATCTGTTAGATATATGGTCTAATGAGATTGCGTCCATTTTTTCAACTCCTTTTCATGAATAGTGCCTCAACAAGAATATTACGAAAACACAGTTTCATCCACCAACTATCACGTAAACTTGAGTTGACATTTGTAGTTTTCCTCGGAAATAAAAAAGCCCCAGAACGGGGCTATACATCAATTTTCTAATAATGATGTAGAAGATGATATCGCAAATATAAATGTAGAACCATTATGAATAAGTGATGTTGTACTTGCAGGTAAGACACCAAACATACCTAATAATATTAATCCAGTATTTAAAGTGACTATTCTTGTATAGTTACGCTTGATTCTTTTCATTAATAGTTTTGATAATTGTTTAAATACGACAATTTCTTCTAATGATGAAGAAGTAAGTGTCACATCCGCAAGTTCTCTCGCAATATCTGAACTATCCTGTAAAGAAATAGAGACATCTGCACAAGATAAGGCTGGAGTATCATTAACACCATCCCCTACCATGACAACTTTATGTCCTTCATCTCTTAATTTTTTAACATAGTTTGCTTTATCTTCAGGTAATACGCCTGCTAAGTAACCATCAATATTGAGTTCTTCCGCAATATGCTTTGCAGCATTCTCACTATCACCTGTTAACATGATGATATTCTTAAAACCACTACTTCTTAAATTTTGAATAGTTTCTTTCGCTTCTGGTTTGAGTGGATCATAGATAGAAATAATACCAGCGAGTTCTCCACCTATTGCGAGGAATATCAAAGAACTGGCACCTTCACTTTGTAAGTTATTGATAAGTGTTTCAATTTCTTCTGTTTTAGTAATATGTTCATCTTCAAATACAAAATGATCACTACCAATAATAGCACGCTGATCACGATAAATAGTCGCAATACCATGCGCAATAATATACTTTACTTCAGCATGTTCTTCTTCATGATGCAAATGTTCAGATGATGCCTGTTTTACAATCGCATTCGCTACACTATGTGGGAAGTGTTCTTCTAAACAAGCTGCAATACGTAATACTTCATCACGTGTATAGTTACCTATTGGTGTAACCTTCTGTACAAATGGCTGAGCATTTGTGAGAGTTCCTGTTTTATCAAAGACAATCGTATCTGCCTGATCCATTGCTTCTAGGTATTTACCACCCTTAACCATAACAGAATGACGTCCTGCTTCCTGCATTGCACTAATAATAGAAATAGATGTAGAAAGCTTAATTGCACATGAATAATCCACAAGTAATACAGCAGAAGCACGTGTAAGGTTTCTTGTGGCAAGTAATAATCCAAAGAAAGCTACAAAACTATAAGGTACAATCGCATCAGCTAAATGTTCAGCACCAGATTGGATACCAGCTTTCAATGATTCGTTTGTATCAATCATATCTACAATCTTATTAATACGGCTTTCTAATTGTAGATTTCTTACCTTGATATAAATCTTACCTTCTTCTACAACAGTACCTGCAAAAACAGTACTTCCTTGTTTTACCATCTTACTTAATGGTTCACCAGTAAAGCTTGATTCATTAATCATGGCTTCACCATTTACTACTTCACCATCTACTGGAACCATAGAACCTGTCTGTACGACTACAATATCTTCTTTCTGTAAATGAGTTGTAGGAATCTGTTTTTCTTTTCCTTCTTCTAATACCCATACTTTATCAATATTGACAGACAATGTTTCTTTAAGCTGTAATGATGTTGTTTTCTTTGTATAGTCTTCAAGTAATGAAGAGATATTCAATAAGAACATGATATTACGTGCTGTACCCCATTGTCCTGATAATAAAGAAACAGAGATACTTGTGGCATCAAGTACTGGTACATCAATACGTTTATGTACAAGAGAATTAAGTCCTTCTTTCACATACTGGATGGTATGATAAATGGTTAATACGTTTCTTACTGGTAATGGTAAAAACCATTTAGAAGCATATCTTCTTGTGATGATTGCAGTGAATTTTCCAATGTATTGATCGTTGATATCACGGTGATCTATAAGATACTTGTTTTCTTTAATGATCTTTTCATAGGGTGCATCATCAAAGTGAGGGATATCTAGAGAGTTGATTTTGTCAATCAAAGCATCTCTTTGATCAACACTGTAAGTGAACAAAATAGAACCTGTTCTTTCATTGACATCGGCTGATTCAACCATATCCCATTTACATAATGCGAAATGTAAGGCTAGTGCCTTATTTCTAGAAAAGCGATAACGTCCATAACGTATTCTCATACGTCCTGGTATGTCATGTACTATACGATACTCTAACATTCTCTTATCACCTAAAAAATAGGAAACGACTATTTCCTATTTTGCTTCTTTCTTGCTTTTCGCTTCAGCATAAATATCTTTTGCATCTTCTACAATTGTATCATATGATGCAAGTGCCTGATCCTTTAACTGCATACCAGTCGCAACTGATTTTACTGCAGCTTTTCTTGCACAATCGCTCTTTACGAACTTACTACCTGCCACTGTAGCGGCTACACCACCTACAAATGACCATAATAATTTGTTTTTGAATAAATCTTTCATATTCGTATCCTCCTGTTGTTAGTTATATCTAACACTGTAATAATAACACTACAGAGAAGGTTTGTGAACAAAAAAAGTTAGAGTAGTATAACTTTTGCTAGAGAAGCATAACCAAGGTGCCAGATACTATTAGTATTAATCCAAGTAATGATTTCTTAGAGAGTTTCTCATGAAAAATAAGATAAGAGAATAATACAGTAAAAAGAATACTGAGCTTATCTATAGGAGTGACTAAACTTGCTGGTCCATTTTGCAGGGCATGGTAAAAGCATAACCAGGATCCTCCTGTAGCTAAGCCTGATAACACAATAAAGAGATATTCTTTCTTAGGAATACTATTCATATTCATTTCACTATGTGTCACAAAAACTACAATCCAGCTCATAATAAGAACTACACTTGTACGAATAGCTGTTCCTAGATTACTTTCAATATGACTAATACCAATCTTACCTAGGATAGTTGTAAAGCTCGCAAAAACAACAGAAAGCAGGGCATAAAGTAGCCAGGCATTATTTGTCTGTTTAGTATCCTTCTTTTTTTCTACCATTAAATATGTACCTATTGTAAGAATAATCATACCTATGATCTTATATGCTGTCACACTTTCCTTGAAGAATAAAAAAGAAAGAATAATAGTCAATACAACACTTGTTTTATCTATGGCAGTGACCTTATTAATATTCCCTAACTGTAATGCCTTGAAGTAACATAGCCAGCTCGCTCCAGTAGATATTCCAGAAAGAATTAAGAATAGAAATGTCTTATGGGTGATTGTATGGATTGTATCAAATGAGCCAACTATTCCTACCATGATCCATGAAAAGATGAGTACGACAATAGTACGTAATGCAGTGGCTAGATGAGAGTTTGTATGTTCAATACCACATTTTGCAAGAACTGCTGTAAGTCCTGCAAAAAAGGCTGAACCAAATGCATAAAGAATCCACATAAAAAAGCCTCCTTATAATACTATTATAGGAGGCTAAAATGAATTTGTTTAGAATTCTTTGATAGCTTTGATTACATCTTCTACAGTTAAATGGAATTCCTTGAATAAGTCTGCTGGCTTACCTGAAGCACCAAATGTATCCATAGTGACATATTTGCCCTTGAATCCTGCGAATTCACCCCAAGACAAACGGCTTCCTGCTTCTACAATAATTCTATTTTCTACACATGATGGTAAAATAGATTCTTTGTATTCTTCAGACTGTTCTCTGAATAATTCCTGACAAGGCATAGAAACGATTCTGATATTTAAGTTAGGGTCTTTTAATTGTTCTTTGGCTTTGACTGCTAAGTCTACTTCTGAACCTGATGCAATGATGATGATATCTGGCTTACTCATACAATCATCAATGATATAACCACCTCTTAAGGCACCTCTGTTACTGCCTACCATCTTAGGTAAGTCCTGTCTAGAAAGGATGAGAGATGTAGGTGTTTCTTTTGAACTCATTGCGACATACCAGCCGGCTTTTGTTTCAAATTCATCACATGGTCTAAATACATACATGTTAGGCATTGCACGAAGCATAGTCAACTGTTCTACTGGTTCATGTGTTGGTCCATCTTCCCCTACACCAATACTGTCATGAGTAAATACATAAGTAAGTGGAAGCTTCATTAATGAAGATAAACGAGCCATAGGTTTTACATAGTCACTAAATACAAAGAATGTAGCCACATATGCCTTTAACCCACCATATAACATTAAACCATTACCTACTGCAGCCATAGCCTGTTCTCTTACACCAAAGTGGATATTACGTCCACCATAGTTGTCTGCACTGAATTCACCTTCACCCTTTAAGACTGTCTTATTAGAAGGTCCTAAGTCGGCTGAACCACCAATGAAGTTAGGGGCAAAATCCTTAATAAGGTTCATTGTTTCACCACTTGCAGCACGAGTTGCGATATTGTGATGTTTATTTGCCCAGAATAATGGGTTATCCTTGAAGATTCTTGCAAAGTCAGGGTTAAAATACTGTTCCCATACAATCTTCATTTCTGGATATTCTTCAAAGTATTTATCCTGCATAGAAGTCCAAGCATCATATAAATCATCTACACGCTTTTGTGTGGAAGCTAGATAATCATATACTTCTTCTGGTACATAGAAATCTTCCTGTGGAAGACCAAGTTTTTCTTTAAGTGCTTTGATGTTATCCGCGCCAAGTGGTGCACCATGAGTGCTTTCTGAACCTTCGTTTGGACTATCTTTACCAATTGTAGTCTTGATTTCAATGAACTTAGGCTTACCTTTAATAGTCTTTGCTTTTTCTAATGCAGCAAGTACTTCATCTAAGTTATCTCCATCTTCTACAGTTAATGTTTCAAAACCAAATGCCTTTACTCTGTCTGATACATTTTCTGTAAATGTGATGTTTGTGTTACCTTCGATAGAAATGTTGTTTGAATCATATAAGATGATGAGCTTTTCTAACTTAAGTGTACCAGCGAGTGATAATGCTTCTGAAGAGATACCTTCCATCATACATCCATCACCAGCTAATGCATAAACATAATGATCAAATAGATCATAACCTGGTTTATTAAATACAGTGGCTAAATGAGCCTGACCCATTGCCATACCAACAGCCATGCCTAAGCCCTGTCCTAAAGGACCTGTAGTGGCATCTACACCTACAGTATGTCCATATTCTGGATGTCCTGGTGTAAGTGAACCTAACTGTCTAAACTGCTTTAAATCATCCATAGTTAAGCCATAACCATATAGATGTAATAAACTATAAAGCATGCTTGAACCATGTCCTGCTGATAAAATAAAACGGTCTCTGTTAACCCATTCAGGATGCTTTGCACTATGGTTTAATACCTGTGACCATAATACATGAGTGAATCCTGCAGCCCCTAAAGGAAGTCCTGGATGTCCTGAATTTGCTTTCTGAATCATATCCGCACAAAGTGCTTTAATTGTATATACTGTTTTTTGATCAATCTTGTTCATTTTTTCTGTTTTCTCCCATTCATCATTGTTAAATATTATACCTTTTCTCTTTTTGTGAATGCAAGATATTTAGTACTTCACATTCCAATTCATTGCAGCATTATATAAGAAATACAGGCCATACATTAAGCAGCCTTCATCAAAGATAGTGGCTTTGTTATGAAGACCATAAATATAACCATCCTGTTTACATCCTGCCGCAAGAGTAACAAAGAGTGAAGGTACATTGGCAGTAATATGGCCAAAGTCTTCTGAGATAGTAAGAGGAAGTTCTAACTTCTTGATATAACCACCAAATACATCTTTTTCTACATCCATAATAGATTTAAGTAATGCAGGATCATTATAGACACTTGGTGCCTGCTGTAAAATTGTGATACCTGCCTGGGCATGATACATAGAAGCAATACTTTGTACTAATTCATTGACTCTTCCCATAATATATTCCTGATCATCTGGACGATAACTTCTTAAAGAACATTTCATATAAGCTTTTTCTGGAATAATATTATGGGCTTTACCTGCATTCATAATACCGATTGTAAGTACATCATCATGACTCATGCTGATTTCTTTTGGAATAATTTCCTGTAATTGCTGGTATATATGAACAGCCACACGCAGTGCGTCAATACCTTTTTCTGGCATAGAACCATGTGAACTCTTACCTGTAATATTGATTTCAAAGATTGTAGAAGCGGTTGTCATTGCTTTACGGATTGTACGTATAGTTCCTGTCTTATCTTCTGTTGCTGGCATGACATGTAAGCCCACTGCCGCATCAACACGAGGATATTTCAATACCCCATCTTCAATCATCATCTTACAGCCTACTAATCCTTCTTCATGGGGTTGGAAGACAATCTTAATCTGTCCTTTGAGTTTCTTTTCATTCTGTTTCAAAAGCTTGGCACACATTAACATCATAGAAGCATGCATATCATGTCCACATGCATGCATTGCCCCATTAATAGACTTAAAAGGAAGATTTGTATGTTCTACTAAAGGTAATGCATCCATATCACTTCTAAGTAAAAGAATCTTCTTATCATGAGGTCCTACAAGTATTTCAATACTTCCTCCTGGATTCACAATAATATTCTCATAACCATACATTTCAAGCAGTTTCACTATATATTCCTGTGTCTGAGGAAGAGGATGACCGACTTCTGGATGTTCATGAAAATGTCTTCTCAATCGTATTAATTCCTGTTCGATATCCTTGTTATTTGATATCCATTTTTCTATCTTTTCCATAACTTACACCTACTTTTCCATTTCTTGAATAATACGTCTTGTATTAATAATCTTTTGTGCATATTCTTCTTTATTACGTTTCACTAATCCATAGTAAAGAAGATCAACAACAATAAGTGAAGAATAACGAGAACTAATCGCTCCGATACGTAATGGCTGTTCCTGTGAAGGAATAGTTAATACATAATCTACTAACTTACCAAGCTTATTATATGCAGATTGTGTAATTGCGACAGATGGGATGTTCATTTCCTTTGCCCATTTAGCCGCAGTGACTATACCTTTTGTTTCTCCGCTATATGAAACAAAGATGGCTAAATCTTCCTGTGTCATAGTAGGTACAAAAGTCATCTGTAAATGAATATCAGGACAATAACTAGAAGGCTTCCCTATCCTCATAAGTTTATGTCTAAAATCAACACAGACAATAGCTGAACCACCTACACCAAATAAATAAACATGTTTCGCTTGTTCTAAAGCTTTCACAACATCTTCTAGTGTAGAAGCACTAAGAAGATGATATGTTTTATCAATAGTCACAATCTGAGAATGATGTGCTTTATTCATAAGTGCAGCCATATCTTCTTCTGGATGTAATAAAAAACTTTCCCCTTTTTATAATTACCCTTAAAAAAAGTATACCATGATTTTCTTTTTTATCGCATTTTTTATGCCATAATATAAAAATTATGCATGATTTAATAATTTTTTATCACTTTATAACATTTTTTATTATCTATCAATAATTCATTTTATCATGAATATGAGGTGCTTTTTTTCGCTTATTCCGATAATAATGTATGATAATTTAACGTTATGGTGATAATTTTTTATTGACATGACTATTTTCTATTCGTATAATGCAGTCATACCAGAAAGGTAAAAAGAAAACATAAACATGATAAAGGGGGAGTGCTTATGGCAAAGGTTTTAACTGAAGTTTTTGGTATATGGTATTTAATTGGTGCCGCGTTTGTATTCTTTATGCAGGCAGGCTTCGCAATGGTTGAGGCAGGGTTCATCCGTGCTAAGAACGCTGGAAATATCATCATGAAGAACTTGATGGATTTCTGTTTAGGAACTGTTGCTTTTCTTATTGTAGGTTATAGCTTCTTATGTGGGAGTGATGTAGCTAACGGATTTATTGGCTGGGTTGGTTTTGGAAATGGTCCATTAACTAACTTTGCATCAACTGATTGGTCTAGCTTCGTATTCAACTTAGTGTTCTGTGCAACTGCAGCAACTATCGTATCTGGAGCCATGGCAGAAAGAACTAAGTTCTTAAGTTATTGTATTTATTCATTCGTTATTTCTTTAATTGTTTATCCTATTGAAGCTCATTGGGTTTGGGGACCTGATGGCTGGTTAACAGCAATGGGATTCCATGATTTCGCTGGTAGTGCAGTTATTCACTTTGTTGGTGGTTTAACTGCTTTAATTGGGGCTAAACTTCTTGGTCCTCGTATTGGTAAGTTTAATAAAGATGGAAGCCCAAATGGTATTCCTGGTCATAGTTTAACTATTGGTGCTTTAGGTGTATTCATTCTTTGGTTTGGCTGGTATGGATTCAACGGTGCTGCTGCTAAGAATGGTACTCAGTTAGCAACTATCTTTGCAACTACTACTGTTGCACCAGCTCTAGCAACATGTACTGTTATGATCTTTACTTGGTTAAAATATGGTAAGCCTGATGTAGCTATGAGCTTAAACGGTTCTCTTGCAGGTTTAGTTGCAATTACTGCTGGATGTGATGCAGTTAATGTAATGGGTGCTTGTATTATTGGTATTTTATCTGGATTTACTGTTTGTTTCTTTACTTGGTTATTAGATTATAAATTACATATCGATGATCCAGTTGGTGCTGTCGCTGTTCATTTTGGTAATGGTTTACTTGGTACTATCTGTGTTGGATTATTTGCCTGCGGTACTGATACAATGCCTAAGGCTCAGGGTCTATTCTACGGAGGAGGCTTTAAGTTATTAGGTACTCAGTTACTTGGCTTATTATGTATTGGTGTTTGGACTGCTGTATTAATGACTATTACATTCGTAGTTATTAAGCATACTGTTGGTCTTAGAGTTACTGAAGAAGAAGAAATTACTGGTCTTGATAAGCTTGAACATGGTTTAGAGAGTGCTTATGCAGGTTTCGCATTAGAAACAGAAACTTATACTGGTGCTACTGCTGCAACTGTTTCAGCTCCTGAATTAAGTGTTGCAGAAGCTGTTCCTACTGTTGCAGTCAATGGGGAAGGTAAGATCAGTAAGATTGTTATTATTGCGAAAGCAGAAAAGATGGATGCTTTAAAAGTTGCTATGAACGATATTGGCGTTGCTGGTATGACAGTGACAAGAGTATCAGGCTGTGGTGTTCAGAAAGGACAGACTGCTTATTATAGAGGCGCTAAGGTTGATATCCAGTTATTGCCTAAGGTAAAGGCTGAGATTGTTGTATCTAGTATTCCTGTTCAGACAGTTGTAGATGCAGCAAGAAGTGTTCTATACACTGGTCAGATGGGTGATGGTAAGATCTTTATCTATAATGTAGAGAATGTCGTAAGAATCTCTTCTGGTGAACAAGGTCCTGAAGCCTTAAGCTATGAAGACTAACTAAAAATGAGACTCGATTATTCGAGCCTCATTTTTTTGACGAGTAATAAACCTATAATAAGTGTAATGATATCACTGATACATTGTGCAAGAAGAATACCCATATAACCTAATAATGCCGTAAGGGCAATCATTACAACAAAGAATATCACGCCTTGTCTTGATAATGAGATAATCATTGCGCCTGTCGCATAACCTGCTGATTGAAAGAGTGTTGTAAGTATTAATACAACCCCTACAAAAGGTGTAGAGATAGATAAACATCTCAACATTGTACTTCCCTGTGAGACAATTGTTTGATTCTTCATGAAACATGACATGATAGAAGGTGTAAAGAGACATAATACAAGTGTCATAACGCAGGCAAAGGATATAATAACTAAAGCATCAAAGCGTAAGACTTCTTTAAGTCTCTTTTTATTGCGTGCTCCGATACAATATCCAATGAGTGGCTGTGCACCAAAGGCAAAGCCAACAAGAACCATCATAATAATCATATTGACTTTTAATGCGATTCCCATGCTGGCAATCGCATTTGATCCATAGGGACGTAAATATTGATTAGTAAGAGTGACTGCAAAAGACTGCATAATATTTGTAAGAGAAGCCGGGATACCGATAAAGATGAGACCTTTTATATGACATGTATCGCAATGGGCATCCTTTAAAGAAACACTGAGTTCTGGGCATTTACGTTTAATCACATAAACTAAATATGCATCTGTGACAAAGTTAGAGAATACAGTCGCAATTGCGACACCTGTGGCTTCCATATGAAATACAAATAAGAAAATAGGATCAAGAATGATATTGATGACACAACCAAGAATTGTACCTATCATAGCATCCTGAGCATGTCCTGCACATCTGATAAGATTTGTAGGAATCATCGATAGAATAATAAAGACACCACCAACTGAAATAACATGATAATACTGTAAAACATAAGGTCTTGTAGATGCTTCTGTTCCAAGTAATGAAAGAATAGGATTCTTAAATAGAATCATGATTAAAGAAGTAAGAAGAGAGACCCCAATAGCATAATAAAAGCATACAGCACTGACTCTTTTTGCTTCCTCAGTTTCTTTATTCCCGAATAAACGAGAGATAACTGAGCTGCCTCCTAGTCCAAATATATCTCCTAAAGCAATCATTAATGTAAATAGAGGTGCACATAATGAGACACCTGCAACAAGATTTGTATTTTGTGTTTGCGATACAAAGAAAGTATCGACTAAGTTATAGACTAAAGTGACCATCATAGAAAGAACTACTGGTAAAGCAATCTTAAAGTAAGCTTTCTTGACAGGCATTGTTTCAAATAATTCGTTCATTGTATTACCTCCTGCCCTATCTTATCAGTTTTATTTGTGATTTATTGTGTCATATGTCACAATATAGATATGAAAGAGATAAAAGATAAACTGTTAATAGAAAAATATAGTGATTCTATATCTTCTTATGTTCATTTAGATAATGTAAGTCTTCAGATGTTTGAGTTTGAGAAAGGAGAGTTAATGATTCAGCCTTCTTTTCATTTTCATTCTATTTATTTTTTAGTGAAAGGAAGCGTAAATGTTTATTCAATTCAAGCAGATGGTAGACAGTTTGTGACAGGTGTAAAGAAAGAAATACCTATTCTTGGAGATATTGAGTTTGTCACAAAAAAGAAGCCTCACTTATTTGTAGAGGCTTTAGAGAATGTAGTGGTATTAAGTATTGATACACTAAGATATGAGAAAGAGTTGAATGAAGATGTGTTGTTTCTACATTCGGTCATTCATTCCTGCGTAGATATTATTCAATCTGTACAGCATGATCAAAACTTTATGAGCCTGGAAGAGAAAGTCATCACATATATGAAATATCAGTGTGATGATCATATATTAAAAAGAATAGAAAAAACATCAGAAATACTTCACTGTAGTAGAAGACAATTACAGAGAGTGCTTCATGAATTAGTGAAGAAAGATATACTTATTAAATTAAGTAAAGGCGTTTATTGTTTCAAAAAATGATGGATTGATACTGTTTAGATTATGGTTTATGTATAATAAGAAATATATAAAGGAGACAGATATGGGTAAAATAATATTTCTAGATGTAGATGGTACATTAATTGATTATGAAGCAAAACTACCTGCTTCAGCAGCTAAGGCAGTAGACATGGCACGAGCAAATGGACATAAGGTTTATATTTGTACAGGATGTTCTAAGGCCGAAGTACTACAGCGTAATTTATGTGATTTAGATGGTATGATTGGTGGTAATGGTGCTTATGTAGAAGACCATGATGAAGTTGTAATGCATCAAGGATTATCAAAGGAAGATGTAAAACATATTGTAGATTGGTGTAATGAGAGACACTTAGGATTCTATCTAGAAGCTAATAGCGGTATGTACTGCAATGACTATATGTTAGAACAGGGTCCTGAAACAATGGTTAAGTATGCTCAGGGTAAAGGGGCTGACCTAGAGAAAGCAAAGGAATCTTCTAAAGCTTTCATGGATGGATTTATTCATTTACAGGGTGAAGATTTATATAGAGATGATGTGAATAAGATCAGCTTTATCTTAAGCTCTTATCAAGATCATTTAGATTCTAAGGTAGAATTCCCTACTCTTGTAGCGAATACATGGGGTGGTAAGGGGGAAGTAGCCTTATATGGTGATTTAGGACCTACTGGTATTACTAAGAGGCATGCGATTGAAGTGTTGATGGAACATCTTGGTGCTGATTTTAAGGATACTATTTCTTTTGGCGATGCAAAGATTGATTTATCAATGTTTGAATGTTGTGCTTATAATGTCGCTATGGGTAATGGTGGTCCTGAAATTAAAGAAGCAGCAGATTATATTACGACTGATGTGAATGATGATGGACTTTATAATGCATTTAAACATTTAGGACTAATTTAAAAGCCGTTGTGAGTGTAATGCTCACAACGACTTTTTTAATGTCTTCTTTTGTATCTGTAGAGAACTTAAAAGGTATTTTTCTGTCTATTTTATATGTTGTACTGTATTCACGTAGGTCATTATTCTTGTCATATGTCTTGATCTGAATATTAATATATTGTTCTGTGAACTTATATAACTTGATATGAAGACATAGACTGTAATAGTCACCTACCATACGTGATCTATTTGTTGTACAGGTAATGCCATAGGGTGCATCTATTTCTACAGGAATAGATGTTTCAAAGCGATGATAAGCAAAATAAAGAGTTATAACTGCAATAATAGAAAGACCTATTATAAACTTCTTCTTTCTCATATCAACGCCTCCCCTCCTTTAAATTCTAACAAATTTCAACATATACATCTAGATATTTTCATACATTAGAAAACATGCCTTTCGGCATGTTATGACTGGCTATCCTTAATAACCACTGTTCTATTTAATTTCGCAATCTCTTCATTAAATCCTTGCTCATTCCACTCATCTTTATGGTAGAGACTCTTATAACTTAATGAAGAGACATTATTAATCTTAGTGGGATCAACCCCTTTCTCTAATAAACCGTTCTTAACGGTTAAAGCACGCTCGTACCCAAGCTTCTGTAGTCTTTCATCAGATGTGGTCTTGTCGAAGGCTGTCGTACCATAGATGTCTACTGCACCACCATAGTTACTCACAAAAGAAGCAACACTATTCAACTTCTCTGGATTCAACAATTGGGAGGAATTCTTTTCGAATTCCAGTCCAGTCATACAATACTTAGTTTTAATGTCATTATAATTATTGCTAACCATTGATACAGCATTATAGTCAAGATCCTTTCCTACCTGACTTACCGTAGGGCCCTTATAAGCTTTATTACTAATTGGATTACTATCGACGAAGTGAATCTTGTCTTTATTCATACCTGATTCAACAAGAAGCTTTGTTAAGAATTCCTTCTCCTTATGAATAGATGTTGTTGAAAGTTTCTGGTATGATGAGGCAACCTGACCAACTGAATATAAATAGATGTTGTTGATGTTTTGAAGGTTTGGCAACCCGTGGACTTCCTTTAAATTGCTCACTGTCTTGTTGATATCAAGGTTGCTTAAGGAACCAAGGGTAGTCATGTTTAATAATCCTTTTGTAGATAGGCCTGATACGAAGCAGACAATATTATTATTTGATTTAGTGGTAAAGCTTTTAGATGCACAATTTAAGCTTTGAATCAGATCTACCTCAGGTGACTTTGCTTTAACATTATTCAAATCCTCAATCATATCTGAACTATATTTTTCTAAATATGCTTTCTTCTGTGTAGATGTTGTATGTGTTTTAAGAGCATCGATCTGTTCTGTCTTTACAACATATGGATTACCATCACTATTAATAATAGATAACTGGCCACCCTGTGTATAAGTCTTATTTAGATAAGGTTTTGCTAGAGTATAGTCATGAAGCAAGGAACAAGAGTTGTTCCCTGCGATGACAGATAAATTATAATGATCTACTTTCTTAGATGAACAGCCACATAAGACAAGGCTAAGCATCAATAGGCTGATTGTTAATGTTTTTAAGTTCTTCATTGTTGATATCTCCTTTTTCATTTGCTTTAGATTCTTCAGTTAAATAGTCAGTTCCTTGCTGAGTGTTGATCTTGTTTGCGATTCCAAACTGAGATTGATTTTTTAAGAAGTTAGTATTAGTCAATACAAGGTCTTCTAATGTAGAAGCTTCTTCTTCATTATAGGCAGATAAGTCAATGTTTTGAGCCATCTGAAGTTCGAAGAGTTGTAATCTTAACTCATTTGCACGTTCGGTAAGATCTACATTATTCATCTCTAAAGTATTAATAAGACTTTCTCTCTCTTCCTGTTTTGTCTTAAGGCTTAAGACAAAACTTAGAATAGATGTTAATAAAGGTATAAAGATTAAAGCAATATTACCTAAGATCAACTTAGTATCCATATCCTCACCAAGGATGACTGCGATTTTTAACAATACATAACAGAAATAAGATCCTAAGAAGATAGCGAGATCAAGTGTAGCTCTCTTATTTTTAAAGATTTCTTCAAATTCGTTAACTTGACATCCCATGTGGTAGACTGAGACGTCTAACCCGATTGCGAAAATGGCACTTGACAGATAAAGAAATAAAGGATTGGCAGTAAAGAAGATCTGCTCAAGAGCATTCTCTACTACATAAAAGTCCGTGAATGTAAGGATTAAAATAATAACTCCAGAAACAATAGCATTATCCAATAAGTTCTTCTTGTGGATCTGCTGGTACTCTTTCATGTAATACTTCTTGTTCATCATATTCTTCTTCATAATTTTCTACTTCCTTTCCAAGTTTTTTGATTTTCTCTTCATTAGATGCGATATGAGCTTCAACCAAAGCTAACTCCTGTTCTAACCTTTTCATTTCTGTTGCTTTGTTGATGTTGATCCATTCAATTAATAGATCGTGATTCAACTTATCTCTGTTTAAATAATTTAGAACGAAATCCTGATCGATATTAAGAGTCTTATAGAATAACTCAAAATTCTCTTCATCGATATGATCGAAGTCATGTAAGTACTTATTAATAGTATTAAGACTTCCTGTATTGCTAGAATCTAAGACTGAGAAGAGTCCATTGTATGAAACTGGAACTACATCAGTAAGTTCATTTTCAAACTTGAGTAGTTTGACCTTTTCATCTTTATATTTTGATAACTTCTTCTTTCTATTAAATAGTCCATTAAAGAGTTTCATTGTCACTCACTCCTTTCATTACTCTCTGTAATAGATCATCTTCTACTTTCTTATAATCGATAAATCTTTCATTGTTACGATAATTGAGACGAGGAATCTCAACAACACCAGATTTTTTGGCACCCAAGTTCATTCCTTTCCCATAGTGAATCAAGTAGACCTGAAGACCATTCTCTTCCTTATCTAACTTATCTAAATGCTTATTTCTCTTTTTTAAGTAATCATTCTTTAAATCAAGAAGTTCTAGAGATAAAGCATGATTCTTTCTTTTTACCTCCATTACCTCTCTCTTACCTCTTAATGATGAAGGATCAATACCACTTAACTCCATATAGTTCATATTCATCTTATAAAGCACTTTCTCAGCCTCTTTACGGAACTGCCCTAAATTTTGATGTAATACCTCCATCATATCGTTCAGATAAGCGTTATAGTCATCCATTTTCTTACTAAAATAAACGACCTTATCTGTTTCATAATGTTCAAGATGGAGCTTAGAATCAACAGCGCCATACATTGTGATAAAAAATCTTGGGTACCATGTACCTTTTACTCTCTTTCTCATTTCTTTTTCCTCCTTCTTTCACTAATAATGCAAGGGAAAGAATTATTCCCACTTTTTTTAAATCTTTTTTTCTCCTTTCCTCACTTAACAATGTATGACAATAAATAATTCCCTATTTCTGACCAAAAAGATTAAAAGAACACCTAAAGTGCTCTTTTAATCATCGATATCATATTCACAACATTCATCTGCATACATTCTTTCACTTTCAGACATACCTTCATTCTGTCTTTCATCAATGTCATTACAATTCTCATAGACTTCTTCACTCCATTGTTCTTGTAATGCATGACTCTCATTTTGAAAAGAAGCATACTCATTGATTTGTTCACCTGTTAATTTATTCGTGACAGAATAATTAATCATAGTTGCCTGTGGTCTTTCACCTACAGGCGTATAGTTTGCCACACTATAGAAGACACTATTATTTGAATCCTGGGCATAAGAAGCCACTTCTCTTTCTATATGTCTTTGATCTATTTGATTCACATTTTTATTTTGTGGATCTATATTTTCAAGACCTGAACTTCCTTGCAAAGAATGCGCAATTAGATGTCCGCCATGATCATTTTCCTGGCGATATTCACCTCCTGCAATCTTTTGATTATAAGTGTTTCTAGGCTCTACAGCCCCTACTTCTTCCACATAACCATAGGCAATCTTGCCTAATGGTGTATTTTCATATGTAAATTTATTCATAGAATACTCCTTACTAAAATATATAAACCAACGAGAATAATAATACATGGCATAAAGGCGCTGCATATCTGTATCAATGTAGGCATACCATCAAGTATCCATGCCCCTAAACCAGGTATGAAATAACATAGTACTACAAGTAATATTAAGTACTTCATAAGTAATCCCTCCTCATGAAATAAGGTTTAAATAATTGAATAGATGGCTGATGGTTAATTAAACAGAATGCTTCAAAAGGACGCAGCTTAAGTAAATCATTCATAGATACTCTAGGTAGGTTGCCTACTGTATCTCTATATCCACTTAACTGACTCATGTATGTCAGAGTATTATAATTAGTTGTCTGGAAACTGATAATATTCTGACAACAGTCCATAATAGTCTGTGCTACTGGCTTACTATAACCAATCTCTAATTGATCCATGGATTGAATCAATAAAGTAAACTGGATATTTCTAGAACGTGCTGTACTAATATATCTTTCAAAGCTAGGTAATCTAAAATGAGCAAACTCATCAATAATAAAATGAAATGGAATATCTAACTGCCCTGTTTGATCACATGAATGATATAAAACATGAATAAGCTCTGTAAGGAATAAAGAAACAAGACCATCATACTGTTCAGAATACTCTGGGTATTTTAAATATATAATTGTCTTCTCTTTAGGTATTTTTCTTATATCAAAGCTTGTCGTTCTTGTAATTCTCTTTATTTTAGAGTTTGTAAGAATAGAAGAGATAGTCGCAAAGGCCGTCATTAATATAGATGCTGTTGTCTTCTCACTATTTGTAAAGACACCATTTAATAATGAACTTGCCATAGGTGTACTACGACCTAATCCTAGAAACTCTATACGTGCAAAACTTTCTACACATAGATGTGATAATGCTTCTAAGTTTATTTTCTTACTCTTTGTTTCTAACAAGTAGTAAATAATGCCCTTTATATAGGTAGTAGAACTGATTGTCCAGAAAGGATCCTCAGATCCTTTCACTGGTTTATTTAATGCTTCACTAATTAATGAAATCAATTCACCACATAACACAGACTCATTTTCTTGATAATAGTCCTTCACTAAATCTAAGCAGTTAAATGAATCTCCTTTATAATTCAAGTAATCAAGCAAGATAATATTGTATCCTTGAGACTTAGCGAGATCATATGTACTCTTATAGATTTCTTCTTTACTATTATCATTCACAAAAAGACTATGTCCTTGTTTTAAAGCATCTATTGTTTCATTAATCGCAATACAACTTGTTTTACCACTACCTGGTTCTCCAAGTACGATTGTATTTTTAATATCAGTTTTCATAGGTTTCCTCTAATTTTTTAACTCTTTTATAAGAATTGGGTTCATAACGATTAAGATAATGAATGAGACCATAACGATTGTTTTCATCCATTGTGATAGCATATTCATCTGCTTCATAATCTCTTATAGTCATATAGAAGTTTAAGAAGAGATGATTAAGTTCTAGTAATAAGTTCTGCATAGACTTCATCAGCCATCTTAAGAACTTTACAAAGAGTGATCCTGTAAAGTAAGTAGTAAATGAGAATGACCCAAGGATGAGTAAGATAATCATCATAAAGAATAAGAATGCAAGAATGCCTGAATAGAATAATAAGACAAAGAATATGAGTGCAAGGATATTGAGTGATACGACTTGTCTAAAGAGAATATCGCAATTATAAATATGACCACATTCATGTGAAATGCAGGCACGTAAGGCATCTTCATCATGTAAGTTCAACATACCTTTTGTGACTACAATAGTATGAAGACCATAATGTGTTACTTCTATTGCATCATCTTCTAAGTAATAGAATTCAATATTTGAATAAGGAAGTTGAATACCTTCTACTACCTGTCTATAAAACATGGAATAGCTATTGACAGGCATTTGATCTAAGCGTATGGCTTGATTTAAAGAGATAGTAATACGTTCTTGTCCGTATCCTATAAAGATGAATAAAAGACTTATAAGGATACAAAGTAGTATTGGTGCATCAAATAATGTATTAAGAAAATACCAGTCTCCAAATATTAGGAGCACAGCAAGTGTAAGATTTGTTTTCATAGTGTGAGTCCTTTCTTTATAACTAATTCCTGAAAAAGAGGATGTATGTTTTCCTCTCTTTCAGGATGGAGTGTTTTTTATGAAATGAGATTTGTATTTTTTAGCAATAGTTGTAATTTGTTAGACCAGACAAATAAACGAAGTGTACTATCATAAGTCTGTAGGAGGCAGACATTCTTATTTAAGTACATAATTTCTTCTTTACTTATCTTGGGCTCCTTAACAGGAGCCAATGTAGCGACTGTTTCTGTCTTATCTGTACCAAATAGACGATCTAGAAGGCTTTCACTTCCTATTCTCTTATTTCTAGAAATAGTAGAGGTTGTGTGAACAACTTCTACTTCACCTGCAAGCTTGGATATTATATTGGCAGAGTGTTCACTGTGATTGAGATATATTTTTGTGGAGAAGAGATAAGGAATCTGCGGTATAAGTTCTTCATGTAAGAAGATATCTTTAAATATCGCAATAAGTGGATAGTCTTCTTTATTCATTTCAAAGAAATGTTTGAGCGTTTGTGTATTATATTGTTTATGATCTTCGATTAAAATGAGAGGTTGATGCGTAACTTTCATCATCTCATTAATAAGATATAAATGAACGTCCTGATTGATTTCGTCAAGCTGGATAATTGAGCATCGTGATGGAGGACAGCCTGTGTTTTTAAATAAGAGGACGATAAACATTTCTATAGAAATAAATTCTGTTGTATGAAAACCTATGTATTGATTCATATAATAGTCAAATACAGAAAGATCAATTGCTTGAGTTTGAAGCAGTTTATTGAATTCCTGTTTTACTATTTCATAGTTTTCACATTGAATAATAGCATCGAGTAATGTCATATTCTTGTTGAGTACTCTCATAAGTTTCTTTAGAAATAATAAGTAGTTTTCTACAAAAATGATTTCTGCATGAGGAATCTCATGAACATACAACAAGTTCTTGATTAACTCAATCAACTGTTCATCGTTATATCTTCTAAAGTAGGCATAATAGTTAATATGAGAGGATTTCACAGCACCATCATAATCATCTAAAGTGACGACTGTTTTTTTGAACTGGAGTGAATTCATAAAATTATTTTTAAATGTAGGATTATGTCCTGAAATCAATATTTTCTGCATATTAGACTCCTTTTAAGAATTTTACTTTAAACATAGGCTGATCAAGTATCTTGAGATATGCTTCACCTACTGTTAATGCTTCTATATCACGTGTTGAGATAAGATCATCTTTTTGAACAACAATTTCTGTATGTCCTGATATATGGGCTGGAAAGATAGAGGTTTCAATCATATCCTGCCCACCTAAGTGGACTATAAAGTCCTTTGTGGGGGAATCTCTTGGTCTAAAGAAGACAAAGTTCTGGAAGCCACCTAGAACTGATTGTTGTAGATGTTCATCAGGAGATTCTAGACATCTATAGAGTAGTTCTATAGATTGTAGTCCTAAGATGACATGGATTCTTTTTCCCGCCCCAATGTTTAGGACCTGTACTAAATCAAAGTCACCACCTAATACAGAGGCTTCATCTAGAATTAGATACACACGTCTTTCTGGCGCATTTCTACTTAATTTTCTTTTAATGATTAATTTAAGTAACAGCTTCATCAGATAATTACTACTCTTCTGGAATTGAATATCATATTGAAGAAGGAGTAAATTACCTTCAACTGCAAGAATATCTTTTGTGGACATCAATACTGCATCGTCCTGTACAAAGTAATAATCAAGAATTAAATGCATAGTAGAAAGAATTGCACCGTTCTGACCATTCATTTTTGTTTGTCCAGCATAGAGGTATGTTTCCGCAATATAACCTAAACCTACGTTATGTAGAATATTCTTGATATCAATAAGACTTAAGCTTCTGATCCAGTTTGCGAGTGTTTTATTGTCTGCAATACATCTGTTTCTTAACTGGAAAAGAAGAAGCCCATAGAGTACTTTCTGAGCTGTTTCAGGAAAGAACTTGTTGTGTGCTTTTGTGAGTTCTTCATGAAAGAGCTCCATAGTGATTTCATTGAGGGCGTCTTCTGAATAAGGAGAATCATAAGCCTCCTTGAGAATACTCCAATGAAATGTAGGATTCTTAATAGAGAAGAATGCATCATTTGATTGGAGCAAGTCATTGTAGTCATCCTTTACATTCAATAAAATATATAAATCATTCGGATGTACGTGTCTTAAACGTGTTACTAAATTTTTAATAAATGTGGTTTTACCACTACGTGTACCACCAAATATAGCAAGATGTGACTCTAGCGTATTGGTATCAAAGGGAATATATAATCTTGTATTTTTATAAATTGCAGGAATAGAAACCTTTGATTTCTTAAAGCTAATATTCACACTATAATCTTGACTTCTAACAAACATAGAATATCAACTCCTTTCACCTATAATGTATGGAGTGATATTTTTCCCTCTTTTTGAACAAAATAAAAAGATACATATAATCAAATATGTACCTTTCCTTGGATGATGAAGCCTTTCCAGTCTTCTTCTTCATAATGTCCATGCACAGTTTTCAACATCTTTTTCTGTGCCCTACATTCTTTTATTCTATTGTCTAATTGTATAAGTTTCATCTTTAGAGTCGTTGGATGTATTTCTTCTTTAAGATAATTCTTAAAGTCTTCTTTGAACTGTATGAGTTCTTTTATACCATTCTGGTAGTTTGATAAATACAATTGCGTTTCCTGGTAAGACTGCATCGCATTTCTAGACTTCTTATAGTATTGATAGAAGATCTTCATGAATAGTGCAGCGTTATAATCATCTATTTCTTCTACAGTAAGTAAGAGGGTTTTAGCCCCAGCAAGTTCAAAGGCACGTCTTATACCATAGACGCCTTCTCCTCCGATACTCTTACCTTGTCCTGTCTGACAGGCACTTAATACAACAAGTTCTGTATCTGTTAAGTCCATGTCTTGTATTTCTGCTGCAGTAACATAACCAGAATCTGTTTTATTATAACCTGATAGACATAAACGACCATTTTCCATTAATTGGTCTGAGTCAACATATTCACCATGTGTACTAATATGGAGAATCTTAGGACTGATAATATCTAAGAAGTTATCATGATTGGCATCATCACGTGATAGAAGTGTACTATCTTCAAACAATTGATTAATATACATTCCTTCTATATAGCTTCCATAAAGAACACCTTTTTGTCCTCTACTTTCAGAAGAATCATCATAATAATCAGGATAAATGACAGATACAATATCTAAATCATCATCACTTGATTGTTTATAGTCTTCTAATAGATCTTGTGGTGAAGAGAGATAACTGATTTCTGTATCGATATATCTTGCGAAAGAGATATTATATAGATCTCCATCAGGACAGATATAAAGGTGTTTGATATCCTTTAAATAAGGTTCTATCTTTTCCACAAAATCATTCATCATTTCATCTATATCTAATATTTCAGAAAAGTAAGTGGTTTGTCCTTGTTTTCGAATAAGAACAGCACCATAACCTTTTTTACAATAATAGAAATCTAATAAACATTCTCCTTCATATAACGCATCACGTAATGACTGGCATGAATCTACCTTATTAAAATCTTGAATGTAGTTAGAAATAATTGATTCTTTCTTCTCTTCTAATCGATGAAGTTTTCTTTCTATCCCTTTCTTTTGTGCTGCCTTTGAATGAATCAACTTCTTTTGAAAAGAATCTGTTTCTTTTATCAAAGCCTGCAAAGTCTCATCCTTTGTGATAAGATACCATATTCTTTCAAAACTAAAGAGGAGATTCTTTACTTTTATAAGATATAAATAGTTTTCTTCATTTGCTTCCTTTTGAAAGAAATGAATAATAAGTGACTGATAATAAACTTCATTTTCTGAATTAATTAAGTTCATATACTTCTTTTGAGATATTATCTGATGAATAAAACCATCAATAACTGTATCAATATATTTCTTGATACAGTTAAAATACATGTCGTAGTCTGAAAGAGTAAAAAAGGTATTGGATAGTGTTGGGTATCCAATATATTTTTGATAAAAATCCCTACTTTCAAGTATATCATATGATTGAAGACAGAGTTCATGCGCCTCTTTCAATTGTCCTGATTCAACAAGAACTCCAATCATCAAATAATAACTCAATAAATCTTCTTGACCCTGTGAATCATATTTTTGATGTAGATTAAAGTTTTCTTTTACATATTGATAACGTCTTTGATCTGTATCATCAAATGAAAAATTAACTTGTAGTAAGAACTTGAATGTATCTGGGTGATTCTCTCCAAATACTTCCTTATTCAATTCATAACACTTTTCATAACACTTATAAGCATTCTCCTTATCATTTAAGTGATTAAAACAATCTGCAAGATATTCATAAGCGTCAATTGTCTCTTTAGTGTATTCGCCATATTGTCTGATACACTCATTCTTGTATACTTCGCTATACTTTACTTCTTTATTAAATTCTTCTAAATTCATAAGACAAAGAATAACATTTTTTAATGGAATCGTTAAAGACTCATTAGTCATATTGTTTTCTAATGCAAGAGAATAGGATTCTTTATAATACATTAATGCTGATTTATATTCTTTTTGACCAAAGTACATGTTTCCAAACTTTACCAGCAAATCTATCTGTTTATTTACCTGACCTGTATTTTGATAGTAATCAAATAGTTCATCTTTTAAAGCAGCGAATTGTTTCCACTCTTCTAACTTTAGACATAGTGTTAAAAGGAATTCTCTGGTTGTTATAACATCAGGATGTTTATCTCCAAACAATTCCTGCCTTAGTTTTAAACATTCTAATAGATCATCATAACTTTCTTGATAATGATTAAGTGAAAAATGGTTACATGCAATTAAGTAGTATGTTTGAAGTGTGTCCTTATTACTGAGACCTAGTATTGATTTCTGCAAGCTAAAACACTGCTGGGCTTTTAATAATGATTCATCATATCGATTCACCAAATATAGTTCTAATGCCATACAATATAGTGCATTTAAAGTTTTTATATCATTATAGCCGTAAACCGTAGAAAAAGTATCATATTGAAGCTGACTATAGTATGCACTTGCCTTATAATCCTGCATTTCACTTACAATTTGGTAAATAACTGTAAGTGCATGACACACCAGCTCATCATCGTTATATGCTTTATGATGCTCGTTATAAAACAATTGAAGAATTTTTAAAGCTTTTTCTTTCTCTTCTGCTAAGTAGTAATTAATACCAATTTGCCCTAAGCATAACAATGAAGTCTTATCTGTTCTCCCATACAAATAACAACTTATTTCATACTTCATCAAACAGTATTCTATACGATCAGATTGATTTTTACATATCTCAAGAGCTTCTGTTAAAACATTAAAAGCTTTTTCATACTCATTTAGTTCTTTATAGGATAAAGCCACATATTTAGCATCATCTAAATCATGTGTTCGTTCATAATATTCAACTATATCTTTGTATAATTCATTATCATACATCCCTTTAATATCCATAACTCTCACCTCACATTCATCTACTTTTCAAATAAAATAAATGTAATAATTACACTTTATATCACATTTCATGACATTCATGGCGCTTAATTGCTCTTATATGCAAAATCACGCGTTTTCGTGATTTCATGGCTTATAATAATGAGCGTAGGAGGCTCATATGCAATCATTTATTATATTTATACTTTATATGCTCTATGTACTAACTAGCGGTCAGTACTTATATTATCAGCTATTAAAACCAAAAACAGATCATATTCTGCTTGTTGGTATCATACTTCATATTCTCTTTGTAGTACTTTATCTATTACTACAGAAACATTCATTTCTAGCTACCTATCTATTATACATCTTTATGTTTCTTCCTTCACTATTCTATGAAGGAGATATGAAACATAAATTGACACTTACATTTATGTTACTTACCTTTACATTAGCTTCAGAAACAATTTTTGCGATTGTTTTTGTTGCAATCAGTCCACTATTTCCACATATTAATATGGTTCCTGTATTATTTAAAACAAATAATCAATATATACTTATTAGTATATTCTCATTATTGACAGGATCATTCGTCTTGTTACTCACAATAAAAGCGGCTTCTCTTCTTAAGAACTCCTTTACTGTTTTAAAATCAGGATTAATTTTAAGAGCATGTTTCTATTTTGTGGCAGTGATCATTATTAATAATTTATTTGCAGCGCCATCTGCTATAAAACTCTCTTTATTTCTTGTTCTAATTAGTATGGTTGCAACGATTTTCTTGATTATTTTATTCAACCGACTATTTAAAGAGATTTCTAAATCCACTCATGATATTGCCTTGAAAAAACAGCAGGTAGAACTTGTAGAATCTCAATTAACATCTTATAAAGAAACAGAAGCGCAATATATTGAGATACGTCATTGGAATCATGATATTGCGAATCACTTATTATCATTGGCACATTTAATTGAATCTTCTAAAAATGAAGAAGCTAAAGAATATATTCGTAATATTATTGAGGAGGAGAAACAATGAAGTCTTATAAAATGACCTTTTTATGTATTATCTTTTCTTCTATCTTTGGCCTTTTAAGTAAAATGAGCCTTACTTCACCAAAATTAAGCTCTTTTATTGGTTTATTTCAGTTCCTTATGTTTATCACAATAATGAGTATTGTTGTATCAGTGTACAATACTATCAAAAAGATTTTTGACTTAACTGAACAGAATATTAAGCTTGATACAATGATGAAAAATCAGAAACTTAGAAAGAAACAGGAAACAGAATTAAAAGTAATGAAAGACAATGCAGAAGAGTTCCAAAATGAAATTAAAAAAGCCTTAAAGACTGTAAGTGGATTGTTGGAAAACAACGATATAGACCAAGCAAAAGAAACACTTATGCAGTTATCTGATCATTTTGAATCTGTGAGAATACATCCTATTTGTTCTGATTCTTTAATGAATGCGATTCTGCAATCAAAAAGAGAATATGCGAATACATTAGGTATTGATGTTCATTATCATGTAGTGACTGAGTATGCGAATAGATTTGATACAGACTTATCTGCAGTACTCTTTAATTTATTAGATAATGGAATAGAAGCATGTCTTGGATGTTCTAATTCATCATTAACATTGACTATAAGTGATCATATGGGTTATTTACATATTAAGATGGTGAATTCAAAAGAAGAGAAGAAGTTTACAGGAGAAACAATCAAAGAAGATAAAGTACATCATGGTTATGGTTTATCTATTATTACAGATATTGCGAATAAGCATGATGGATCAGTCCAATGGATTGATAATGGTGATACATTTACATCACTTGTTATGTTGAAAGTATAGGAGGTAACAATATGCTTAAGATTGGGTTATGTGAGGATAATGAAATACAACATAATCAGATATTATCCTTTTTAGAAACAATTTCTTTGCCTAAGCATACGATTGGTTCTTTTTATAAAGGGAATGATTTATACAATAGTATTCAAGAAGCAATGAAGGATAAAGAGCCTTATGATATTGTGATTATGGATATTGAATTACCTGATGGTAATGGCATTAAGTTCTCTAAACAGATTAATGTCTTTTCACCTCATACAATTATTATCTATATGACATCGTATGAAGATTATGTGAGTGATGTGTATGATACAGAACATATCTATTTTATTCTCAAGAAGAATTATCAGAAGTATTTACCACATGCTTTATCACTTGCAAATGAAGCGTTAAATAAACAAAGAAGAGCTTCTTTAAAGATTTTCTGGAATAAAGAAGAATATAACATCTTACAGAAGGATATCTTCTATATGGAGAGACAATTAAGAACAACAATGATTATGACTCCTACACAGACTTATTCAACATCTGAAAAGCTTGCAGATTTACTGGGACGTTTAGAAGATTCATTTGCACTGTGTCATCGTAGTTATATTATAAATTTAAAGATGGTACAGGAAATCACAAAAGATTCCGCACTTCTTGTAAATGGGACTTCTATTCCTATTAGTCGTCGTTATTATAGTTCTTTAAAAGATAAAATTAATAATCTTATTCCATGAATAAAGGACGATTAGATCACATGATTTAATCGTCCTTTTTAGTTACACTATATAATTTGGCGCTTACGGAATATCCATTAAATTTGCTTTTGTAAAACATTTTAAACCAATACTTTATTTTTTCTTAATTTTATAAATAACTAAGATAATTAATACAAGAGCTACAAATCCAATAATATAAGGCATAGTATTTGATTTTTTATTGCTAGTATTGCTTTTTTGTGTTACTTTCTTTGACTCTTTTTTCGTATTTTCTTTTACTGTTTTAGTACTGTATGTTTTTTCTTGATTGTCATTGGTCTGTTTAGCATCTTTGAATGTTTCATCTACTTTAGATTTACCAGTTTCACTTTTATACGTCACTGTATCTTTGTTAATAGATGGTACACTTTTACCGTTCTCATCACCAACTAAACAATCTTCCAAAACTATATCGGTATCTTTTGCATCTTTATTTTTAGACTTTAATGTAATTGCAAAAACGTAACCTTTTACTTCATATGCTGAAGCAAATACAGCTTTTATTTTATTTCCTTCATTTTGATAGTCTTCATTTACTGCTGTTAAAATATTCTGCTTTTCATTAGTTTTCACATTTTCTAATTCTAGCTTTTCCTTATCATATTCAAAAATGAATTCACCACCACAAACATGAGCATCTTCTTTTACATCTACAAGTACCTCTATACGTCCATCTTTAAGCGTATTTTTCTCAATAATCAAATTATCATTTGCAGCGTAAGCATTTTTCAATGATAGATTAGCAAAAACAGTAACGATAACTAATATAATTTTAAATATTTTTTTCATATTACACCAACTTAACTAAAACTTTTAATAATTCCAGCTTCATATCTGAGGATCATAACAGCATCTAGAACATCTACTTTACCATCTTCGTTGACATCTGCTGCTTTTAACTGGCAATCATCTAATTTAATAATATTTGCATCATGTCTCAATACCATAACTGCATCTAAGACATTCACCTTGCCATCTCCATTAACATCTCCCATGGTTAATGTTGGTAATGAGCCTTCTACTAGTGCATATTCACTGAAATGAGTTGTTTCAAATTCCATATAACCGTCTTTATAAACTGCATTCATATCAGTAAACTTTCCATTGTCATTGTAGTAGACCTTGCATTTGTTCCCATCCATGCCTTCCTTGACTGGAATTTTTATAATTGCAGTACCATCAATATTAACCTTTTCATTATCTTTATAGAATGAAATATCATAGAGATTAAAGTTATCACTATACTTAGCAACTTCATCATAACTATTACCACTTGTAAGCTGTTCTACCTTTAAAGAAGAACCACTATTCTGTGTTAATAAATCCACTTTAATACTTGAAAAATTATCAGCAAATGAATTAATAACTGTATAATCAATGTGCTTATTCCACTCGTGACTATTCCACTGTTCTATAGATTTTAATGCCTCTGAATCTGAATAAACATACAATTTACAACTTATGTCCTTATTTCCATCTAATGTAACTTCAGTCACTGTTTTAGGGATAACAACATATTTCAAATTATCGCATCCTTCAAAAGCTGAAACATCAATTTCATTTACATTGTTCAAATTAACACTTTTAAGTTTTTTGCAATCCAAAAATGCTTGGCTTCTGATAATAGTTGTTCCTTCTTTTGCATCAAATGATGTAATACTTTTATCTAACTGTTTAACTAAAGTGCCATAATTTTGTGTATAAAGTGCATTATCCTTAACTACATAATTATTATTATCTTTACTTACTGTTAAATTAGTAAGCTTATTGCAGTCTGAGAAAACAAACAAGCTATACGAATTTTCCCCTAAATTTGTAACTCTAGACGGAATATTAATTGATTCTAAATTTGTACAACCAAAAAAGGTACCCCACAACGTTGAAGTTTCTAAATTTTCAGACAATTTAACATTTTTAAGTGAAATACATTTTCTAAATGCATAATCCCCTAGTTCGTTTACATTATCTAAGCTAATATCCTTTAGCTTTGTACATTCATTAAAAGCACCATATGCAATTTTAGTTATATTTTTCAAATCAATGCTTTCAATATTTTCTTTAGAGTCAAATGCATCACTACCAATCTTAGTCGTTTTATCATTAATCAAAGGTGTTTTTTCATTGTAATTTAGGTACTTATACAATGTCTTATAATCTTTAGAATAAATTCCACCGTCTGCTATCACGTAATTTTTATTATTTGGATCTAAAGTAAGATTTTTAATCTTATTACAATTACATAATAATAGATCTAAATCTCCTTCCAAATTTTGTGGAATATTTATAGTTTCAATATTAATGCATCGATCCATTGCTTCAGAGTCAATTTCTTCGAGTGAGTTTGGCAATTTTACACTCTTTAGATTACTATTTCCTAATTCATTAATTTTTTTAGTTCCTTCCGGAACTTCAAAATGTTCAAGTTGAGAATTCTTTGGATACTTAATTAAAGTATCACCAGAGAATAAAACACCATTTACAGATTTAAAATTCTTGTTAGCTGAATCTACTACGAATTCTTCTAAATTATTTAAACTTAAAAGATCAACAAATTTATCGACATTTTTTGGAATGTTAAGTTGTTTCAATTTATTAGAATAAATATCAGAAGGCATCTTTACTAAACTATCTGAAAAATTTAATTCTGATAAATTTTTACATGAAATACTAATATAAGATAGATCAGTAACATTATCCCCATAATTTAATCTTGCTAAGTTGTTGGAACTAATAGATATTTTTATATTTGTATTTACATTTAATGTTTCCAATGAATCTGGTAAATATAAACAATAACCGTAAATTTTTTCTACATTCCCAGGAATATTCAAACTTGTTAGATGAGTATTCTTTAAATTACCGAAATTAACTGATTTTGTTTCATTAGGTAATTTTAGACTACTAAGACCACTCGGAATAAAATACAAAATACTTTTATCTTTACTATAAACACAGCCATTATCTATGTAAAAATTATTATTTATGCCTTCAAACTTTATAGAATCAATTCCATAAAACATATAACTACTATCACTATCAGGGGCCAAAATATCATTTATTGTATTTGGTAATACTAATGAATGAATTTTATGACTATATGTCGCAAAATTCATACTAATCTTTGTGACTTTATGACCATCTATTTGATCAGGCACTCTTAGTGTATCGATATCTTCATTACAGTCATAAGAAGTAATAGTTACTTCATCATTATCTAACGTATAAGTAAATCCATTAGAATTTAATGCACCAACATTAATTGATGCACCTGTAATCATCATTAAGTAAACTATCAAAATAATACTCAATTTTTTTAGCATTTTCCCTTTCCTCCTTTTATTTATTGAAAGCTAAAACAAGAAAACCTGTCTTAGCCTTTAAAGTTTTTAATAATTCCAGCTTCATATCTGAGGATCATAACAGCATCTAGAACATCTACTTTACCATCTTCGTTGACATCTGCTGCTTTTAACTGGCAATCATCTAATTTAATAATATTTGCATCATGTCTCAATACCATAACTGCATCTAAGACATTCACCTTGCCATCTCCATTAACATCTCCCATGGTTAATGTTGGTAATGAGCCTTCTACTAGTGCATATTCACTGAAATGAGTTGTTTCAAATTCCATATAACCGTCTTTATAAACTGCATTCATATCAGTAAACTTTCCATTGTCATTGTAGTAGACCTTGCATTTGTTCCCATCCATGCCTTCCTTGACTGGAATTTTTATAATTGCAGTACCATCAATATTAACCTTTTCATTATCTTTATAGAATGAAATATCATAGAGATTAAAGTTATCACTATACTTAGCAACTTCATCATAACTATTACCACTTGTAAGCTGTTCTACCTTTAAAGAAGAACCACTATTCTGTGATAACAAACCAACCTTAACACTAGTAACTGAATCAGCAAATGAATTAATTACTGTATAATCAATATGTTTAAAGTCGTCATAGCTATTCCACTGTTCTATAGATTTTAATGCCTCTGAATCTGGATAAACATATAATTTACAATCTATATCCTTATCTCCATACGCGGAAACATCTTCTACTGTTTCAGGAATAACAAAATATTTTATCTTAGTACATCCATCCAAGAAGTGAATATCAATAATTTGAATCTTATTTAAATCAATATTTTTTAAATCATTACAACCATAAAAAGCTTGAGGAGAAATACGAGTTGTCTCATCTTTTGCTTTAAATGATGTAATGCTTCTGTCTAGTTGTCTAATAACAATATTATGATCTATATTAAAATCAAGATTTCTTCCATAAAGTGCATTATCATCGATAAAATAGCGTTTATTATCCTTACTGACAGTTATATTTGTAAGTTTATAACAATCAGCAAATTCATAATAATCAATGTCTTCTTCTTCCAAATTATCAATTTTTGAAGGAATGTTGATTGACTCTAAGCTTGTACATCCACTAAAATTGCCACCCCATCCCAACTTTTCCAAGCTTTCAGGTAACTGTATATTTTTTATTGATGTACAGTTTCTAAATACAAAACCACCTAATGTTTTTATATTACCTAAAGTAATATTATTTAGTTTTGTACAATTTATGAATGCAGCATATGCAATTTCTGTAACATTCTTTACATCAACACTTTCAATAATATTTTCAGAATTGAAAGCACCTTCTCCTATTTTTGTAGTTTTATTATTGATTACTGGTGTTTTCTCATTGTTATCAAGATATTTATATAATGTCTTATAATCCTTGGAATAAATAGCACCATCTGCAATCATAAAATACTTATTATTAGAATCTACAGTAACATTTTTCAATTTACCACATTCAGACAATAGAATATCTAATTCTTGCTCATCATTATATGGAACACTCATCTTTTCAGGAATATTAACTGATTCTAGATTTTTACAATCTAGCATAGCATTACTCCATATAATCTCTAATGAAGAAGGTAGTTTTAAATTTTTTAAATACTTATTTCCCACCTCTTTAACTTTAGTAATGCCTTCCGGAACTTCATATTTTTCAGTATTCAAAGCTTTTGGATACATTTCTAAAGTGTTCTTAGAATATAATACACCATTAATGCTCTTAAATTTATTATTGTTTGGATCAACTTCAAATGCTTCTAAATTGTCCGTTTTAAGAGTACATACATATTCTACATTTTTAGGTATAGTTATCCTTTTTAACTTTTCAGAATATATACTTCGAGGCATATTAACAAGATTTTCTGAAAAATTAAGCTCTGATAAATTTTTGCATTCTATATACAAACCACTTAAATTTTTAACATTATTTCCATAAGTCAATTTGAATAAATAATTTGAATAAAGATAAAAACCTGAATTAGATTCTTCAAAAGCTGAATCAGTATCTATTTCTAATGTATTGAGTGAGTCAGGCAAATCCAAGCGTGTTGAAAAGTTGACCCAGTCTACGAAACAGTTTTCTACATTATTTGGAATAACCAAAGTTGATAATTGTGTGTGCTTTAAGTTAATAAGGTTTACTTTTTTAGTTTCTGTAGGTATTGTTAAACTTCTAAGTCCTGTAGGAAGAAAATATAAGTTTGCTTTATCTTTACTATAAATACAACCATTATTGACATAAAAATTCTCATTTGTATTCTCAAATTTGATAGAATTAATTCCTTCAAACAAACTAGAAGTATATCCACTAGGTGATACAATCTCAGTAATAGTATCTGGCAAAACTAATAAATTAACTTTACTAACTTCACTAGTATTAGATATTTTTGCATAAAAACCATTTCCAATCTTAGTGACTTTATGCCCATCAATTTGACTAGGTACCTTTAAGTTTTCAATAGTTTTATCAGCGCTTTTATAGTTTGTTATAGTTGCTTCATCATTTTCCAATGTATAAGTAAATCCATTAGAATCTAATGCACTAACATTAATTGAAGCCCCAGTGATCATCATTAAGTAAACTATCATAATAACGCTTAATTTCTTTAACATTTTTGCTCCCTCCTTTTTTTAATTTATAGAAAGCTAAAACAGAAATATCTATTCTAGTTTTCAAAACTTTTAATAATTTCAGCTTCATATCTAAGGATCATAACAGCATCTA